>Ga0257111_1000325_pt1 | contig 20000 bp, 17 predicted proteins | sample LP_taG_6_FD_191567 | JGI IMG/M metagenome (GOLD analysis project Ga0257111, IMG submission 191567) | Marine microbial communities from Northeast Subartic Pacific Ocean, Canada - LP_J_2015_P26_500m | ecosystem: Environmental > Aquatic > Marine > Oceanic | place: Canada: Northeast Subartic Pacific...
CCTGATTATGTATGGTCTACGCTAGAGCAAATGCCAAAAGATAGTCACCCAATGACGATGTTTAATCTTGGGATATTAGCCATGCAGAACGAGAGTATATTCCGTGAAAAATACGACCAGGGAATGGATAAGTCTGAGTTCTGGCAGTATATACTTGAAGATGGCATACAATTGATTGCGAAGCTTCCCGCACTTGGAGCAGGTATATATAGGATGAGGTTTGATAAGGGCGAACGGTTAAAGCCGGATTTAAGTCTAGACTGGTCTGGAAACTTTGTGCATCTGATGGGAATGTCTGATAAGGGGAAAGATTTTCATAGGCTTATGCAGCTTTATTTTATGCTGCACTGTGATCATGAAGGCGGAAACGTTAGTGCCTTTGCGGCCCACACAGTTGCGTCTGCTCTTTCTGACCCTTTTTATGCTGTTTCTGCAGGATTAAATGGTCTAGCAGGACCGCTTCATGGTTTGGCAAATCAAGAATGCTTAAAGTTTGTACTTGATGTACACAAACATTTTTCAGGGGCACCCACAAAGGAGCAATTAAGAGAGTTTTGCTGGAACAGGCTTAATTCAGGGCAGGTAATTCCAGGATATGGGCATGCTGTTCTCCGATGTCCAGACCCTCGTTTCACCGCTTTTATTAACTTTGGGAAAGCGCATATCCAAAATGATGAAATTTTTAGTATTGTAACATCTTTATTTGATGTAGCTCCGAATGTATTAACAGAACAGGGTAAGGCTAAAAATCCTTGGCCAAATGTGGATGCTGCATCAGGATCGCTTTTATATTATTATGGGCTTAAAGAGTTTAATTTTTATACGGTCTTATTTAGTATTTCTAGGACCATGGGAATGATTGCCCAGATGGTATGGGAGCGGGCTCTTGGAATACCTATCACACGTCCTAAATCAGTAACCACCGATTGGATAAAAAAGAATTCATAGTACGAAGGGTATTATTAATACTTCTTGCTGTCAATATTAGTCATGTTCTTTCTCAAGATATATATAAGTCCATAAGGGTCTGGAGTCCTGATCCAGAAAAAATTCAGGGCATACAGCAACTAGGGATCGCACTTGACCACAGCATAATCAGACCTGGTTTATATATTGACATTGTTATATCAGAAATTGAAGAAAAAATTCTATTATCTAATGGTATAATTTTTACTACTATCATCAATGACCTTACAAGATATTATCAAGCTCAAAATGTTCCGGCAATTCAAAGGGATTTTCCACTTGGAACTATGCTGGGGAACTATACATGGACAGAGCTAAATCTGAGATTCGACGAGCTTAAAGAACTGTATCCGGATATTATATCAGAAAAATTAATTATTGGTCAGTCTAATGAGGGTAATGATATCTGGGCATTCAAATTATCTGATAATCCTGCTCAGGATGAGAATGAACCGGAAATACTTTACTCGGGCCTCACGCATGCGAGAGAACCCCTGAGTATGATGAATCTTTTTTATTTTGTTCAAAAATTATGTGAGGGCTATACCATTGGGGATGATTTAGAGGCTATTTATTTGGTTGACGAGCGTGAAAACTGGTTTGTTCCTGTGGTCAACCCGGATGGTTATATTTATAATGAGTTCATTGAACCTTCCGGTGGTGGGATGCACAGAAAAAACAGGAGAGACACTGGATGTGGATCTGGGACTGAGCAAGGAGTAGATCTAAATAGAAATTATAGCTATAACTGGGGAGCTAATGATACGGGATCTTCCCCGGATCCTTGTTATGCAACGTACAGAGGTGAGGAAGCATTTTCTGAGCCTGAGACACAGGCCGTTAGGGATTTTATTGAACAAAGAGAATTTGTAAATGTCTTCCACTACCATAGTTACGGGAATATGTATATCCATCCATTTGGGGATTCTTCATTTCCCGATGAGCCAGATTTAACAATCTATCGTGAGCTTGCTCAAGAAATGGCTACTCATAATAATTTTAATGTTGGGACTGGTTTTGAAATGGTCGGCTATACAGTAAATGGCGATGCGGTCGATTGGTCCTATGGTGAAAAAAACATCATTTCCTATACTCCAGAGATTGGTTCCAGTGGTCAAGGTTTCTGGCCTTCAAGCGATCAGGTTGAGTCCATATGTGCAAATCAGTATATACCAAATAAAATTTTTTCTTTTTCTGCAGGTAGTGATTTTGTTTTAGACGGTTATAGTTTTACTAGCGATGTTATTAACTCAGGAGAAAGAGTTGGTGTCGAGTTGATAATCAAAAATAGAGGGCTGATGTCATCTAATGGCCCTGTTACTGTTACCGTAGAGCCATTAAATAATTTAGTTAATCTTGATGAACCTGTTGGGCAGGTTGACTATCTTGGCAGCTGGGAAACGCATACGTTTAATTTTGAAATAGAAGTCTCTGAACATGTAACATACTATTCGAAAGTGGCCATGAAAATTATATCTAAAGATAGTGTTAGCTATCATAGGCCAGACACGATTGAGTTTTATATCGGAGCCCCGAGCATCATTTATACAGAAAATTATGATGAAGGATTAGGGCAGTGGAACACTAATGGAGACTGGGGGTTAACCAACAACCCTGCGTATGGAGATTATGCTTTGACAGATAGTCCTTTCGGAAATTATGGTGCGGATCAGACCACTACGGTGACGCTGGAAGAAGAATTTGATTACAATTTTATGGCAAATCCTTATGTTTCTTTTAACGCAAGATGGGAAATAGAAGATGGTTTTGATTTTGTTCGGTTCCAGGCCCTTACTTCGGATAATGGGTGGGTAAGCCTTCAAGGCCAGCACACTGTGCCCGGTAATGGGGTAACTGTACAGCCGATAGGAGAGCATGGCTATGATGGTAGTCAATTAAACTGGGTCGAAGAAAAAATATTTCTAGACCAGCTTGAGGGGCAGGTTCCTACTGCTTTCAGGTTTATTCAGACTTCGGATGAGCTTTATGAGGGAGATGGTTTTACAGTCGACAATTTTGTACTAATGGGGTATCTGCAGGGTGCAGTGGGAGACTTTTTTCCAGATGGCAGTGTTAATATAAGTGATATATTAGGATTAGCAGATTTCATTTTAGATGGGAACGAGGCTAGTTCTTATATCGTATTATTTTGCGATATGAATGGTGATGGACAAATTAATATTCTTGACCTATTTATTTTGGTAAACTCAGTTATTGGAACTTAGATGAAATTATTTATTTATATTTTTTTAGCATCAAATCTATTTGGTCAGGTTGCTACATTACATGATTTAGAGCCCGGAAAGAGAGAAAATAGTTATCGTGTTTGGATATATTTTGACGAGAGAGACCATAATAGAATTGTTGATCTAGATCCCAAATCAATCGAGCGAAGAAAAAAACATGATATATATACTCCTACTAAGTATGACTATAAAATCAAACAATCTTATCTCAACACTGTAAAAAAGACTGGCGCAGAAATAAAAAATAAAAGTCGTTGGCTAAATGCTGTTTCTGTAATTGTCGACATGGAACAAATTAATTTAATCCAAGGCCTCAGTTTTGTTACTAAGGTTGATCCTGTCTATCAGCATAGAAAGAAAAAGGCAACACAGTCTGCTCAAGAGAATAATCAAAACAGGAATCTTGATTATGGAGCATCTCTTGGTCAGATAGAGCAGATCAACTGTCACCCTGCCCATACTGCGGGCTACTATGGCCAGGGTGTAAGAGTGTTATATCTTGATACAGGATTTGAGCTTAATCACAATGCCTATGACTCTCTTAATCTGATTGCTGAATTTGATTTTATTAACAATGATCAGAATACGGCAAATGAGACAGATCAAGAAATATCAGATGACCAGGATGATCATGGCACGATTTGTTTGAGCGTAATGGCAGGGTATGCCCCTGGGAATCTGATCGGCCCAGCTTTCAAATCAGAATATTTGTTAGCGAAAACAGAGATTATGGCTGAAGAAATCCAGCAAGAGGAGGACAACTATGTTGCGGCTCTTGAATGGGGTGAGTCACTTGGAGCAGATGTTGCATGTGCGTCTCTAGGTTATCTTGATTGGTATACTTATGAGGATCTTGATGGGAATACGGCGACCACGACCATTGCGATTGACATTGCATCTAGCCTTGGCGTGACTTGTGTGAACTCAGCCGGGAATGAGGGTGATGACCCTTGGTTTTATATTATTACTCCAGCAGACGCTGATTCAGTGATCTCAGTTGGTGCAGTATCACAAAATGGTATAATTGCGAATTTTAGTAGTCGCGGTCCAACATCTGACGGTAGAATAAAACCTGAGGTATGCGCCCTAGGCGTAAATACTTATTGTGTTCGATCGAACACTGAAAACATATACAGAACGGCCAACGGGACATCCTTCTCTGCTCCATTAGTTGCTGGAGCAGCTGCGGTAATTCTATCTGCAAATAGCAGTTGGACTAATATGCAGGTAAGAGAGGCACTTATGATGACGGCCTCACAGAATACTAACCCGGATAACACCTATGGCTATGGGATTATCAATACCTGGGACGCAATAAATTATCAGAATACTGTTTCTACAAAAAATGACAATTTTATTCCTAATAATGTTAGAGTGAGCAAAGCGTTCCCTAACCCTTTTAATCCCTCAATATTAATGACTATAGAATGTTCTTCTAAAAACGCCGAAATAACCACGAACATTTATAATATCAAGGGAAAACTGGTAGAAATACTTCATAATGAAACCTTATCTAATAAAACAATATCTCTATTGTGGAACGCCTCAGATTATCCTAATGGTATATATTTTATTCGTACGTATTGGACTGGCGGAAACGATATCCAAAAAGTCACACTTTTAAAGTAACCCCCCTCGTCAAAAATTAAATACTTGCCATATCATTAAATATGCTCGAAATTGTAGGTCTATAGGTATAAATATTCATGAATCGGAAACTTAAATTTCTATTTTTCCTCAGTCTTATGTTGGGGATTTTATGGTCAGAATCAATTGGCTCTGACAAGCAAGGAATATATCCTGTAAACTTAGAAGTTTACGATGGTACTGGTTCACTGCTATTACACTGGTCTTTTGCAGATACAATACAGGCAAATGAAATAAATATCTATAAACGTAGCACTGAAGAACAAAATTTCTCTCTTATTTCTAATGTCCCTATTAATGTAGATCGATATCTAGACAAAAGATGTGAGAGTTTGGAACGTTATTTTTATATTGTAGAGATTAAGGATGACCGCGGATATTCATTCAAAAGTGATGATATTAGGCCTGCTTTTGGTACTAGTTTGCTTGACTCAGATAAACATGAAAATAATTTATCTAAATCTATTTGGGGATTAATGAGCCAGCTAATCAAAGATTCTTTTATAAAGTATTTTCCAGAGATTAAGGATGAAACAAACGATGCAATCGTAAGTCTTCTTTCAAATGATAATATTCATAAGGGTTCTTGGATTGAAAACTTCCCTTTGCAATATCTTGCTGATATAAGATTAATCATGGAAAACTCTACTAATTTGGTTTTTCAAAATCATATTCTTGAACAAATGAAATTTCATGAAAAAAAATATCGTAATGAACTTTTATTAACTCCTGAAGAGTGGAGTAAGGCAATAAATAATCAGTTTTCTTCAACCAAAAATAAATGGTACTTATTAGTTGACTCATTTCAGGGTTATTCAGATCAGATAGAGAATGTTCCTCCATTGCTGATTTTTGGCGCGGGAGAAGATCATAATGATTTAAGAGAGATACTTATTTTTGTGTTTGATCCTAATCAGTTAGACCAGAAAAAGGTTAGCCTTCATCACGATGATGAAAATATTGAGATTGAGATAATTCCTTTGCTGCTTCCAGGTTCTGAAATGCGAATTAAAACGCCTAAGGATTGGGAATATGCCCAGCTATTGATTGAAGATCAAATTGTAGATAAGATTGATTTTATTGCAAATAAAACAATATTGAAAACCTTAGACAAGGATATCATTCCAGTTGAATCCATTAAAGGTATAAAATCGTCGAGAGAAAATTCAGACATATGGCTTAATGAAATTCTTTGGGACCCAAGTACTGCTAAATTATCCTTAGAGGTTGCTGGTGTACCCGCTGGTTCTAAGAATTACACTATTAGTATAAATAATGATAATCTATGGGAGGTTGACTTAGAATATAGTCTTGATATTCAATATTCTGATTCTGCATTTCACATAGATTTATCCAATTACAATGAGCCAATTGTTCTTTATTATGATATGGTAGAAGGTAGTAATCGACATACTATAGAGATGTTTAAACTTTCATCTGCAGATCTTATTAGTCTCCACCGTTTTCCCGATGGAGAAAAATGGAATGATACCAAGATAAACACTTTTGGTTCTGAAAATATTGATCAAAGAAGTGCTTCGGATGCTTCGCTGATTCCTGCGCTTTTTGTTCTCTATCAGAATTATCCAAATCCATTCAACAGTAATACACGTATATCGTTTGATCTTTTACAAGATGCGCTTCTATCACTTTATGTGACAGATGCAACTGGTCGTGTAAAAACTATCTTTGCTGATAAGGAATATTATAATAGTGGCAAATATAATTTTGACTGGAACGCAGAAAGTTTTTCAACTGGGGTATACTTTTTTACAATAAATACTGAGGTAAATGGATATTTACCTGTCGTGTTTAGTCGAAAAATGATATACCTTAAATAACGAATATTTATTATAATATTTTTTATCGGATCCTAGTTATTAGATTAATGCGAAAAGTATATTTTATCTTATTTATTGTATTCGCACTATTTTTTACAGGTTGTGCGTCCCACCCTGTTGTCCACCCAGGTTCACTGAAAAAGGGCGAACGAGTATGGGGCTACTCAGTCGCGGCTGAAAATATTTTTCCAGTAATGTGGTTTCGAAAGGGACTAGATCAGGATACAGAACTAGGTTATAGAATTGGGTTGCCCATATATGGAACCGGAGTGGATCTAAGTCGTGTAGTAATGAGGCAAGAAAACACATGGGATGCAATGAACTTTGCATGGAGCTATAATCCAAACCGTAATTTTGATGTAACCTATTATCGTTTCAAAGAAAGTTCGGGAGGACTATTAAGTAAACTAAAAAAGAAAAAGAAAAGCTCTAATTCTGTATCTTGGAAAGGAGCGCGGTTTATGTTAATACCTGAAGGCATTACCCCTGATGATAAATCTAGTATGAGGGTTGGATTCTTAAAAGGTGGAAAGATATCAGAGAAATTTGGATATGAAATTGGGTATTATCATGATTTTAATTCTATGCCACTATCAAAAGTATTTGACTCAAAGTGGAATATTACCGGCAAGAAATGGAAAACATCCACCCGTCTAGATACTGCCTATAATGGAAGATACGCTGATTATGATCCAATGTATCCTGGAAAGGGATCTGGGGCGCCTTCAGAATATTCTAGAGCAACAGGTTTATCTCTTCAGGTATTCTATTATCTTGGTCGTTATAAGAAAAAATCCTAGTATATAATAATGAGTGAGGTTTCCTTATTTGATCTATTAAAGGAAGGAGACATTGATAATTGTTATCAATTTACAGATCAAGCTTCCCAAGGTGGTGAACACTTAGTACAGTATTTAAATACATTGCTCCATTATTCTGCTTCAATCAAGTGGGAAAAAGAGACAACAGATCACCCTCTTATTGTTATTAATTCAATAAAAAATATTATTTCGGATAATCGAGAGAAGCCTTCAGAAATTTTACTTAAATATTGTTTAGATGTTATAATCGAAAAACCAGTTCGTGATGATAATAAATGTATAGATCAAGTTAATAACGATGGTATTGGTTCAGCGGTTTTTGTAGGCGGTCTTGAGGATGCTATTCAGTCTGGTGACTGGGAAAAGGCAAAAATAACAGCAGCAAAGATTTTCCTAGCATCAGATAATTCTCGCGCGGTGATTGATACAATATCTGATATTGGATTACAGAATATTGAAAATAATGGACTGTTTATTTTTCATATGCTAAGGGCTTTTCATTTTAAGCAAGAGAAAGCTCATGTCTGGACATATGCCTGTTGCCTAATTGATATATTACAATCATCCCCATTGCCTGAGCCGCATAACAGAAAAGATCTAGAACCAAATAATCTAATTGATCAAATATTATCTTATCATGATGTTGAACTTTTAGTAACATATATTGCTATCTATAGAATATGGGGAGGTGATTATATAAAACAGAACAGTTATAACCGTGAGATATCCCACTGGCTATCAAAGATAGACTCTTCATTTAAAAAGATGGATATTAATAAATCCAAAATAAAATTAGATAAAAATATCATTTACAATAATTATATTGATGTTGCGGAAAATATTATTTCCCAAAAAAGCTCTGTTAGACAGATTTCAATAAATATCATAATTCTTGAAGCAATAAGATATATAGAAATAATAAAACCTGATAAAAAATTATATTACTATGCTAATCAAATAATAAACTCATGAAAATAGGAAAGTATAAATTATTTAGCATTGAAACCAGTGAGTTTGGTTTAGATGGTGGCGCAATGTTTGGGATTATTCCAAAAGCAATGTGGGAGAGGAAGGCACCTTCTGATTCTTTTAACAGAATAAAAATGGTTACGCGATCTTTACTTCTAGTAAGTGATAGTCATAAAATACTGATTGATACGGGTAATGGTTCGAAGTGGACAAAAAAATATTTAGAGCTTTATAATATAGATTTAAGCATGTATAACATTAAATCTTCATTGAATAAATATGGATTTATGGCTGATGATATAACCGATGTTATATGCACGCACTTGCATTTTGACCATGCCGGTGGGAATACTATTTACGATGAAGATAGATTAATACCAACTTTTTCAAATGCAACGTACTGGATTAGTCAAAAGAACTGGGACCTTGCGAATCATCCTAGTAAAAAAGATAAGGGTAGCTTTATTAAAGATGATTGGGAAGTATTAGGGGAGAATAATATGATCAGGTTGGTAAAAGAAAAGTTTTTACCTGGGGTCGAAATTTATTTTACGCAAGGCCATACTGATGGACTAATGCATCCAGTTATTTCAGATGGGAATAAAACATTATTCTATGGAGCAGATATTTTTCCAACTGCTGCCCATATTCCAATACCTTGGGTAATGTCCTATGACCTGCGTCCTACTGAGACGGTCAAAGAGAAAGATAGGCTACTAAAAAAGATGCATGATGAAGAGTGGATATTATTTTTTGAACACGACCCTATTTACCAGGCATGCACAATTAGTTTTGACGGAAAACATTATTGTATGAATAAGCAGGTGGTCATCAGTGAATGATTCTGAAATAATAGAGTCTTTGTTTCAGGCGGGTCTTAAACATTATAGGGCTGGTGACTATTTTGAGGCTCATGAGTCTTGGGAAGAACTATGGTCTGACTATTACTTAATGGATAGAAAATTTATTCAAGGCCTTATCCAATTGTCTGTTAGTTTTGTTCATCTAGAAAATGGGAATATAAAGGGAGCAAAGAGTCTGCTTAATAAGAGCACTGAAAAATTTATAGAGTTTAATGGTGTACATCGTGGGGTGGCTGTAAATAATCTATTGACTCAAATAAATAAAGTAAGTGATACATATGAAAACTTAATTTCAAGTGACGATTTTGATTGGAAAATTATTCCACGGATTTAATGAATATGGAAAATATATTGCTCTTTATTAAAGATTTTGAACTTGGTTCAAAGGTGTCTAGTGTTTGTGTAGACTATGGAAAAAATGTAGAATTTTGTGATGAAAATACTAGCCCGGATGATTTTGTTGAGAAAGCTCTGCTTGCCGTTATTGATTTAGATGAGTCTGTATTTTATTCAGTTGGATTAGTTTCTGAATTAAAGCGCCACGGGATTAAGATTGTCGGAACCATGAAAGAGGTCAAAACAAAAGACCTAAAAAAATTAAAATCTGCAGGCTGTGATATAGTCTTGCTTAGATCAAGTCTAGTAAAAAATATACCAAAATTATTGAATGAACTAATCTCTTGATTGAGCCTCTAGTTAGGAAAAAACAGCGAGCATCAAAAATATATTCCTTGTTAAAAAGGATATATCCATATTCAAAATATTACCTTTATTACACCTCGCCGCATGAGCTGTTAGTTGCTAATCTTTTATCAGATCATTGTACACGTGAACGTGTCAACATTGTTTCAAAAAAATTATTTAACAAGTACGATTCTCTAATAGATTTTGCTTATTGTAACATTGATAGCCTAGTAGAAGATATCCATTCTACAGGCAATCAAAATGAGAAAGCTGAGAAAATTAAACAAGCATGTTTGATCATCGTTGAGCAGTATAGTGGTGTCGTGCCATGTAGCATTGATGACTTATTGAACCTTCCAGGCGTAGGAAAACAAATAGCCAAGTGTATTATGAGTGAAATATATAATATCCCTACAATCGTGATTGATACCCGAATGGTGCGAATAATGAAGCTTCTAGGTTTGACAAGAAGTAATGATCCTAAAAAAATTGAGTCAGATATTATGGGAGCTTTTGAAAAAAAGGTTTGGCTGAAATTATCTCATTTGATCAATGATCATGGCAGGGCTGTTTGCGTAGAGAGGAGACCGCATTGCAGAGCATGTGTAATAAACCAATTATGTCCATCATCGTACGTTTAGTGTTTGTTCTATATCGCTAAAACAAAGTAACTTTAAACTTCAATATTAGTTGTATAATACAAGCATGAGCCATCCAATTATTACAAAAAAATATCATTTTTGTGCCTCACATAAATATGGAAATGATAATTGGTCAAAAAAGAAGAATCTAGAAGTTTTTGGGAAAGATTATAATTCTCATGGGCATAACTATATTTTGGAGGTATCTATTACTGGCCCTATTGACCCTGGATCAGGATGGTTAGTTGATCTTAAAAAACTTAATAAATTGGTAAAGAAAAAAGTGGTTGATATTTTAGACCATTCTCAGATAGAGATAAATATTGAATGGTTTAAAGATAAACAACCATCATCTGAGAATATACTGATTTGGGCATGGGAAAAACTATCTCCAGAGATTAAAGAAGGTAAAATACACAGACTAAGACTGGTTGAAACCCATTCAATCTATACTGACTATTATGGTCCAACAGAATAATTTTAAAGATCAATTCTATTTGGTTCTTTCTGGTATTTTTATTGCCTCTTTAGTAACCTGTAATCTGATTGCGAATAAGTTTGTAACTGTTGACCTTGGTTTTAAGGTTTTTATTGTTTCTGCAGGTATTCTTCCATATCCGTTAACTTTTTTAGTTACGGATTTAATATCAGAGCTATATGGTCAAAGAAAAGCCAACCTGTTGGTTTTCTGTGGCTTTATTGCTTCATTATTTGTTTTATTATTTTTGTGGTTAGGGGGGCAGTTTAGTTCTATCCCTGATTCATTAGTTAGTGATGAAATATATAATTCGGTATTTCAAAATGCTTGGAGACTTATAGCTGCATCTATGATTGCATATTTATTCGCGCAATATATAGATGTACGCATTTTCCATTTTTGGAAAAAATTAACAGATGGAAAACATTTGTGGTTGAGAAATAATGGCTCTACAATAGCTTCTCAATTGGTAGATACTACTTTGGTAATATGTATTCTTTTTATAGGTGTATGGAACACCGATCAAATACTATCAGCGATAATAGATGGCTGGATATTTAAAATGCTTATGGCGCTATTAGACACTCCAATAATATACGGCATCATTTATTTGCTAAGAGGGAAGATTGATATAGCGAAAGATTGATTTAATAAAAGGATAAATAATGAAGGAATATGATAATATAGAAGATTTAACTAATAAACTTCTGGAAGAAATAGGTGAAGATCCAAAAAGAGAAGGCCTTATCAAAACGCCTTTACGTGTTTCGAAAGCTTGGAAATTTTTTTCAAATGGATATAAACAAAATCTTGATGATATAATTAATAATGCTATCTTCAGCGAAGGTAGTAAGGATATGGTAGTGGTGCGTGATATTGAATTTTTCAGCTTGTGTGAACATCATCTGTTACCTTTTTTTGGTAAAGCCCATGTTGCATATATACCGAACGGTAAAGTTATAGGACTGTCTAAGATTCCAAGAATCATTGATATGTTTTCAAGAAGATTACAGGTTCAGGAGCGTTTGACAAGGCAGATAGCAGAGGCAGTTAAAGATGTTTTAGATCCTATTGGTGTGGCGGTAATTATGGAAGGACAGCATATGTGTATGCAAATGCGTGGGGTAGAAAAACAAAGCAGTTTGGCAACTACTTCATCAATGCTAGGAAAATTTAGACAGTCGGATAGAACTAGAGCAGAGTTTTTGTCAATTATTGGCTTATGAGGAAATGCGATTAAATCAGCCTATGGCAATTACATATAATATTTTAGATCTAGGTAAGTCACATTATAATGATGCTTGGGAATTGCAGAAAAGATTACAGTCTCAGAGAATATCTGGTCAAATTGATGATCAGTTATTATTAGTTGAGCATTTTCCTGTATATACTCTTGGAAAGAACACTCCTAAAGAACATTTGCTGATTAAAGAATCAGACAATATATCAATAATTCAAACTGATAGAGGTGGAGATATCACATTTCACGGCCCGGGACAATTAGTAGGATATCCCATTTTGGATTTAAATCAATATAAGCGGAGTATCTCTTGGTACATGCGTGAGCTTGAACAATTAATTATTGATGTTCTAAAAGAATATGATATTAATGCTGGGAGGAAGAAGGGTTTGACTGGAGTTTGGGTCAAGGGTAAAAAAATTGCTGCATTAGGGGTTAGAATTAGTAAGTGGGTCACGATGCATGGGTTTTCTTTAAATATCAATCCAGATTTAAAATATTATCAGGGTATCATCCCATGTGGAATAACAGAATACGGTGTTACATCTATGGCTGATCTGTTAAACGATGATGTCCCTAACATGTCAGAGATAAAGGATACCCTAGTAAAACATTTCATTGCAATATTTTCTGTCTATAAAAATTAATGGCTAGATTAAACGGATTTACAAAGCAACAACTTCTTGATGTATACAGGATAATGTTTTCTGCTAGGGCATTAGATAATAAAATATTAATTATGTTAAAGCAGAATAAGGGATTTTTTCATATGGGTTGTTCAGGGCATGAGGCGGCACAAGTTGCTGCCGCCCTAACAATTAATGAAGGCGGAGATTGGTCTTATCCTTATTATCGGGATGGCGCATACACATTAGCTCTGGGGATGACTCCTAGAGATCATTTACTAGCTTTTTTAGGAAGAGCAGCGGATCCCAACTCAGGCGGACGCCAGATGCCAATGCACTATAGTAATAAAAGTCTGAGAATAGTATCGCAATCTAGTGCAACAGGGACCCAATATCTCCAATCGGTTGGATGCGCGCTGACTAGAAAGCTAGAAAAAAACAAAGAAGTTGTTTATGTTTCTTCAGGGGAAGGAACCACTAGCCAAGGCGATTTCCATGAGGCGCTTAACTGGGCGTGCATAGAAAAGGCACCTGTTGTTTTTCATATACAGGATAATGAGTATGCAATAAGTACGCATAAGTCTGAGCAAACCGCTGGATCTGTTTATTCATTGGCTAGTGGATATGAAAATCTTTCCAGATATGAGGTAGATGGGACAAACTTTTTTGAAACAAACTTGGCATTTAAACAGGCGGTTGAGAGAGCTAGAAGAGGGAAAGGGCCATCAATCATTATCTCGAATGTTGTAAGACTACTGCCTCATTCTAGTTCTGATGATCAAAGAAAATATCGTACTCCTGAAGATCTTGAAAAAGATTTACAAAGAGATCCGATTTTATTGTTCAAGAATAATTGTGTAAATGAAAAAATATTTACTGAAAATGATATAGTTAAAATTGAAAAACAAGTTAATAAGCAAATCGATGAAGATGCTATATGGGCGGAAGACCAGGATCATCCTGATGTGAATACGGCATTAAATTATGTTTACAGTGAAGAAAATACTGGTACAGAAACTAAATTGGTGAACAAATCTGAAAAAATTGTTATGGTAGATGCTATTAATCACGCATTGCATGAGGAGATGGTTAAAAATGAAAAAATGGTAATTTATGGGGAAGATATTGCTGATCCCAAAGGAGGTGTTTTTACTGCTACAAAAGGTCTGTCTTCTGAATTTGGTAAAGAGAGAGTTTTTAATTCTCCTCTAGCAGAGTCAAGCATTGTAGGAACTGCGGTTGGAATGGCGGTTGCAGGATATAAACCTGTAATTGAAATACAGTTTGCAGATTATATCTGGACAGCAATGATGCAGATAAGAAATGAAGTTTCAGTAATGCGCTATAGATCCAATAACGATTGGGTCTGTCCTCTAATAATAAGAGTGCCAGTTGGTGGATATATCCATGGAGCTTTATGCCACAGTCAATCTATCGATGGTTATTTTATGCATATGCCTGGTATTTATATTGCTTATCCTTCTAACGCAAAGGATGCAAAAGGTTTATTAAAGATGGCATGTAGGATGAATGACCCAGTAATCTTTATGGAGCACAAAGGGCTCTACAGACAGCCTTATGCAGCTACTGAAGAGCCAAACGAGGACTATTTACTACCCTTTGGCAAAGCTAATTATGTAGCTCAAGGTGAAGATCTAACAATCATATGTTGGGGAGCCATGGTTCAAAAAAGTAAAGAGGCTATTCAGGAACTAGGTCTTGGAGAAAATTCCGTGGAGGTTGTAGATCTCCGTACTCTTAATCCCATTGATTATGAAACAATAGCGCATTCACTTAGTAAAACAGGTAAGATTTTAGTTGTTTATGAGGACAATTTAACAAACGGACCAGGTGCAGAAATTTGCTCTGTAATCACAGATAAATATTTTGATTTATTAGATGGTCCGGTTAGAAGAGTAGCTTCAAAAGATAGCCCAATTCCATATAATTGGTTTTTAGAGGAAAAAGTATTAATCCAGATGGAAGATATAGCAAGTGCCATAAATGATTTATTGGAGTATTAAATGGTTGTAGATGTAGTAATGCCTAAAATGGGGGAGAGTATTATGGAGGGCACTATCCTTGAGTGGTATAAGAAAGTTGGTGACTCAATTGAAAAGGATGAAACCCTTTTAGAGATTGGTACGGACAAAGTTGATTCAGAAATCCCCTCACCGGCATCTGGGACAATATCTGAAATATTGGCAAATCCAAATGATATTGTTGATATTGGTAAGGTAATCGCCAAGATTGATACTGCTGGAAGCGATATTCAGGAACAAAAAAAAGAGGTAAAAGAACCAAAGTCAGCAAAAGATAAAGAAGTAGTTATTTCCTCAAAATCAATGCCTTCCACTGAAGAGAAAGTACAGAAAACTCAGAAAAATATTATAGTCAAGATGTCAGATAATACAAACAATGCTATCCTTACGCCAGCAGTGATGAAAATTGTAAGCCAACAAGGTATTAGCCTAAGTGAGCTTGAGCTTATTGATGGAACCGGTGCAAACGGTAGAATTACAAAAAAGGATTTACAAAACTATATTAATACAAATACAGACCCGGATTTGAAGCCTACCAAAAAATCTGTTACCAAACCAGTATCATTACCAAGCATTCAGGGTGGCAAAAAAATTCAGATTGATCATATGAGAAAAATGATCTCTGAACACATGCGCTATAGTCTTGATACATCTGCGCATGTATATATAATGAATGAAGTAGATATGACTAATATTGTACAATATGTTGATGAAAAAGAAGACGCATTTTTTGCACAAGAGAGGTTTAATCTCACTTACACACCATTTATTATTTTTGCAACCGTAAACGCATTAAAAGAGAGTCCTGAAATGAATTCTTCTATTGATGGTGACTCGATTATTTATCATAATAATATTAATATGGGTATCGCAGTGTCAGTTGATAGCGGATTGATGGTTCCAAGCATATTTAACTGTGATGAGAAAAATCTATTGGGCATTAGCCGCGATCTGAACGCGATGGTTGATCGGACTAGGAAAAAAAGCATAAGCCCGGATGAACTACAGGGATCAACATTCACAATATCTAACTTTGGTGTGTTTGACGCCACTATAGGTACACCTATTATAAATCAGCCTAATGTTGGCATACTTGGAGCTGGTGCTATAAAAAAACAGCCAATAGTCATAGAAAGAGACAATGCTGATATAATCGCTATACGCAGTATAATGATGCTGTCATTAGGCTTTGATCATAGATTAATCGATGGAGCAGGTGGAGCTATTTTTATTGCTAAAGTTAAAGAAAATTTAGAGAAGATGGATTTAAAGGATTTATTATAGTGTCTGAATTAGTATCAAAAGAATATAAGCCTAAGGTTAGGCTTCAGATTGGGGAAGGTTATAGATTTGTAAATGGTGTTGTAAATAATTATAAACTAAACACAGTTTGCGAGGAGGCAAACTGTCCAAATATTTATGAATGTTGGAGTAGAGGTACAGCCACGATCATGATCTTAGGAGATGTCTGTACTAGAGCGTGCGGTTTTTGCGCAGTAAAAACAGGAAAACCAACTTGGAATGACCCACTAGAGCCATTTCGGACAGCTATGGCAGTGAAAAAAATGAAACTCAAACATGTGGTCATAACCTCAGTTGATAGAGATGATATTAAAAATGATTTTGGTGCATCCATATGGGAGAAAACCATACGAGAGATTCATAAATATGTTCCTGATTGCACTGTTGAGGTTCTAACGCCTGATTTTAGGGGTGATAAATCGTTACTAAAAAAAGTATTTAATGCAAAGCCTGAAATATTTAGTCACAATGTTGAATGTGTTGAGCGAATCAGTAAGGCAGTAAGAACTCAAGCAGATTGGAAAAGAAGCCTTAATGTATTAAGATACTCATCTGATCATGGATTATTGACCAAAACCGGAATAATGGTCGGACTTGGAGAAACATCTGATGAGGTTATTAAGACGATGGAAGAGGTTCATGATGTAGGCGTATCAATCTTTACTATCGGCCAATATTTACAACCAACAAAAGATCATTTAAAGGTGAAGTCATACATTACCGAAGATATATTTGATCATTATAAGAATATTGGGATTAAAATAGGTTTTGATATAGTAGAATCAGGGCCCTTAGTTCGTAGTTCATATCATGCTGATGAACAAGCAAGGCTAGCAATAAAATAGTTATATGAATATCAGAAGTAGATTGTTTGTGTTTTGTACGCCATTATTGCAGAAAAAATAATTATTAAACACATTTTTATATATAAATTGTTTTGGCATAATGATTGCGATAATAATTAATCATAATTAGACAGGAAAAACATGGCAGATAAATTATCTGAAAAAGATATTGACAATATATCAATACAGGGTACAGAAGAGTATGCAGTTATGCCCCTTCGTAATACAGTATTGTTTCCTCAGCAAGTTATACCAATATATATTGGTAGAGAGAAATCACTGAAACTCATATCTGATCTTGAATCAGAAAAAAGCAAATATATTATTGTGGTTGCCCAAGAAGATGGTTCTATAGAAGATCCGAATCCTGAAGATTTATACGCTTATGGAACGCTAGCAACAGTACTGAAAGTTTTTGCAATGCCGGATAATAGTAAATCAGCTATTGTACAGGGCATTACTCGTGTGAAAATATTAGACTATATTAACAAGGATCCTTATTTCAAGGCAGCAGTCAGTACAATAAGTGATGATCCTATAAGTGATGAGCTAGAGATTGTCAGTATTGCAGATAATCTTAGAAGAACATTTTCAGATTTGATTAAGGTTGCTCCAAATCTTACAGAAGAGCATACTGGCATGCTTTCTAATATCCAGAAGCCAAATAGGCTTGTAGACAGAGCAGTTTCTCTAATGACATTACCTAATCAAGAAAAACAAGATATACTTGAAGAGTTGAATATTAAAAAGAGAATCGAAAAAGCTATTTCAATTATTAATAGAGAGATTCAAAGAATAAAACTGGGTGAAGAAATACAAACCGAAGTACATGATGAAATCTCAAAAACACAGAGAGAGTATTATCTTCGTGAACAGATGAAAGCTATACAAAAAGAGCTAGGAGAGGATGAAGGCACTGTTGAGTTAAAAGAACTTGAGGATAGAATTAAAGCTGCAAAAATGCCAGAAGATTCTGAATCGGTGGCAATGAAAGAATTGGATAGACTTTCAAGAATCCCAACACAATCACCTGAATATAATGTATCCAGGACCTATATAGAATGGATTTCAGATCTACCATGGAGTAAATCATCTAAAGACAGGATAGACGTTATAAAAGCACTAAAAATTTTAGACCAAGATCATTACGGATTAGAAAAAGTTAAAGAAAGAATAATAGAATATCTTGCGGTTAGAAACTTAAAACAAAAAAGAAATCCCGATGGAAATGTCCGTGGACCCATATTATGCTTTGGGGGACCTCCAGGAGTTGGGAAAACTTCACTTGGTAAGTCAATAGCCAGAGCTATGGGAAGAAAATTTATACGTTTATCTCTTGGTGGGGTCAGAGATGAAGCAGAGATCAGGGGTCATAGAAGGACTTATATTGGAGCTCTCCCAGGAAGAATTATTCAAAATATCAAAAAAGCCGGAACTAATAATCCGGTATTTATGCTTGATGAAGTAGACAAACTAGGATCTGATTTTAGAGGAGATCCTTCATCCGCTTTGCTAGAAGTATTAGACCCAGAACAGAATCATTCTTTTAATGATCATTACCTTGAGCTTGATTTTGATTTAAGCAAAGTGATGTTTATAGCTACAGCAAATAATTATGGGAATGTCCCCCCTGCGTTGCGTGACCGAATGGAGATTCTAGAGTTTTCAGGCTATATCCAAGATGAGAAGGTTCAAATAGCTAAGCGACATTTAATTCCAAAACAGGTTAAAGAAAATGGTTTAAGAAAGCCGGAAGTATCCTTAGATGTTAATTCAATAAAAGAACTAATAAGTGCGTATACTAGAGAAGCGGGTGTCCGCCAGCTTGAAAGGGAGATAGCCAATGTTCTGAGGAAAGTTGCGAGAGAGATTGTTGAAACAAAAGTAAAACAGATCAAAGTAACAAAGACAAAAGTTCACGACTTGTTAGGCGCTTCTAGATTTTATTCAGAGCTTGCGGAAAGAGCTACTGAACCGGGAGTTGTGACTGGTTTAGCCTGGACTGCTGCTGGGGGTGATATTTTATTTATAGAATCAACAAAGATGCAGGGCAAGGGTAAGCTCACTCTAACTGGTCAACTCGGAGATGTTATGAAAGAATCTGCCACTGCAGGTTTAACTTTTGTTAGAGCCCATGCAAATAGTTTTGGTATTGAGCCTAGTTTCAATGAACATACGGATATCCATGTCCATGTTCCAGCTGGTGCAATACCAAAAGATGGTCCATCTGCCGGTGTAAGCATGGTCACTTCGCTAGTTTCTCTTATGACCAATACACCAGTAAAAGGTAGAGTGGCAATGACCGGTGAAATAACGCTTAGAGGAAATGTTCTTCCTATTGGTGGCGTAAAAGAAAAGGTCACTGCAGCTCATAGAGCTGGAATTAAAGAGGTAATTCTTCCTGATTTAAATCGCAAGGATTTAGAAGATGTTCCAGAGCATGTTTCAAAAGATTTAACCTTCCACTTTGCTAAAGAGATTTGGGATGTTCTAAAGGTTGCTTTGCCAGGAGTGACTAAGAAAAGAAGAAAAATTTCTCAGGTTAAAAAGAATGAAAAGTCTTAATATATAATACTAAATGGGCGTTTAGCTCAGCTGGTCAGAGCGCTGCCCTTACAAGGCAGATGTCGGGAGTTCGAATCTCTCAACGCCCACTCCTCAGAAACCCTCGATTACCCTCGGGGGTTTTGTGTTTATAGATGGTATGTCAAAACGCACATTTATAATCATTGTATGTCATTAATAATCAAATAATGGTAATGTTTTGTATGGTAATGTCATTTTTCAAT
>Ga0257111_1000327_pt1 | contig 19943 bp, 23 predicted proteins | sample LP_taG_6_FD_191567 | JGI IMG/M metagenome (GOLD analysis project Ga0257111, IMG submission 191567) | Marine microbial communities from Northeast Subartic Pacific Ocean, Canada - LP_J_2015_P26_500m | ecosystem: Environmental > Aquatic > Marine > Oceanic | place: Canada: Northeast Subartic Pacific...
AATATTTAGAATTGGTGTTAATCCTTAAAGGGTTCAAAAAGTTTATTTTTTTATTGAAAATAAAATTCGACACAATTGAATATTTGAATAAATTAAAAAAAAACAACTCATATTTTCATACTTTTATCAATAAGAAATCTTTAGCAGTTGGTGTCATATTTCTAAAGCCTGGTGAAAATGACACACAAGAACCGCATGATTCTGATGAAATTTACTACATTCTAGATGGAAACGGATTTTTACAAATTAATGACAAATCTTATCGTATCAAAAAAGAAGAGATTTTTTTTGTATCAAAAGATACTCCACACCACTTTTATGGTAACACAAAAAATCTTTCTGTTCTGTATTTTTTTGGCGGTTCTGATTCTTAGGCAAGGAATTTTACCTTTTTTCCTATAACACTAATTTTCTTTTTTGCTATTAATTGTACAGCTTTAGCATAGGCCTTGTGTTCCTTTGCTAATATTCTCTTTGACAACGTTTCCACAGTGTCATCATTTTTGACTCTGACTATTTCCTGAACAAGAATTGGTCCTGTATCTATTCCTTCATCCACAAAATGAACTGTACAACCAGAATATTTTACACCTGATTCAATTGCCTGTTTTTGTGCATCAAGCCCAGGAAATGCAGGTAAAATAGCAGGATGCATGTTTAGTATTCTGTTTTTAAATTTTTTAATAAATTCTGGGCTTAGTATTCTCATAAATCCTGCAAGACAAATAAGGGAATTGTTTGTTGTAATTCCATATTTGTTCAAAACATGCATAATTTTTTGGTCATATTCCCATCTATTTCCTTGAAATCCTTCACTTTCTACAATTTCAGTTTGTACGCCAATCTTCTTTGCAATCTTTAATCCCTTTGCTGTTGCTTTGTTGGAAATAATTACCGTGGGTTTAATGGGAATATTTTGTTTTTCAACTGCATCAAGAATTGCCTTCATGTTGCTCCCTCTTCCAGAAATTAAAATTGCAAGTTTAAGCAACATTCAGATTAGTTTTGTTCATAAAATAAAGCTATAGATTACCATGGATTATCATTGATTAATTTTGGCTCACCATCTATAATTTTAAATCCCATAATATCCAGTGTTTCTTTTGCTGTTGGAGAGTTTCTTTCTAAGATTTTCCTTGCAAGATCAATACGTGATTTTATATCCATATTCTGACCAATTTTGTATTTTCCTTTCAATGATTCTGGAACAATTTTGATAACTTCAACTTCCTTTAGAACTTCCATTTCAGGTTTAATCGATTCATATCCGCCTTCGGGTTGATATTTTTTTATTAATTCGTTTAGTGCAGTAGTTTTTTCTTCATTATCTGAAACAATACTACCATTTCCTTTTATCACCACACTGATGTATAATGTATCAGCCAAGGAAGCGTCAGTAGGATCTGAAAAATATGATGGTAGAAATTCTAGACTCTTATCAACCTCAAATCCTACTTTTTGATTTCGTTTAATATTATCAAGTTTTTCTCCCCTTATGTGGGAATGCATGTAAACAACATCATTGATAAATACAAAATTCATTGGAATGATTTGTGGGTATCCATTTTCATCGATGCTTGATATCCTACCAGTTTGTTGAGAGCTTAAAAACTCAATAATTTTTTCTTTTGATTTTATTTCTAATTTTCCAAGTAATTGCATTATTTTATTTATTTTGTTCTTTAAAATAAGGAATTACATGACTAGCAAATTTATCGATCGAGCCAAAATAGTTTTTACCCCAAAATCTGATTACGAAATGATTTACACCCGCTTTAACAAATCTCTCAAATACAGGAATTACATCATCAGGTGTGCCTACAGCAGTTGATGATCTTGCAATTTGATCTGGGATTTTTGTTGCAGCCTCGCGCATTTTTATAATCCAATCTTGATTTGACATCGAGTATTCTGTAAAGTATTTCCTAAAATCAAACCCTTCAATTTCTTTAAGTCCATGCACTCTAAGCACTTCAGGCTTAAACAGACTAACCTTTACAGCTTCCTTCATTCTAGCCCAAGATTCTTCCGCGTCGTCAGAAAAATAAACATCAATATCTAATGCCATCTGAAAGTTATCTTTTTCTTCTTCTGTTCTATTATTTTCATTCATAGAAACCTCAATTTGCTTTTTATGATCCTCAAATAATTCTGGGGTGTATCCTATTGGTAACCAACCATCACCATATTTTCCTGTTAGAGATAACGTTCTCTTTCCACCAGATGCCATATATGTTGGTGGGTGTGGTTTTCTTATTGGAGGGGCTTGAAGGCATGCAGATTCTAATTTGTAAAATTTACCATCAAAATCAACAGTATTGTCCGGTGTTGATTCATATAATTTTTTGATTACTTGGATTTGTTCTTCCCATTTTGAAACTGGTTTCTCAAATGGTATACAAAATTCTTTTAGGTTCTGGGCTTCACCTGCACCAATTCCTAAAATTGCTCTACCTTTTGAAATTCTGTCCAATGTGATTGCTGCTAATGCAATATTTGATGGATGCCTTCTGATTGCATCAGTAACACAAGTTCCTAATTCAACATGATTTGTAACTGCTGCTATTGCTGATAACATAACCCATGGGTCTAGTACAATTGCATTTTTCCACTGTGGAACATTTGTATGATCCATGTAGAAAATAGAGTCATAACCAGTACGGTCAGCTAGTATGCAGGCAGTTAAAATTTGATCTTCAGAATAACCTGCCCTAGCAACGTTTAGTCCATTTTGTATTCCAAATTTTAACATGTTATACTTTCCTCGTAAAATTATTAAATTTCAATCTTAATAAGTTTCACAAAAATAAGTTATACCTAATTCATGTTATGGAGTTATGGACTCAGAAATTGCTATTATTTATGTCATTAAGGCACTTAACTACATCTTCTTTAGAAATTGGAATTGGATTTGGGTTAAGATGTCCTTTATCAGTCATTACAACGTCAGCCGCTTCATCAACTGGTGCTTTTAATTGAAGTTTATCAAATCCAAGTTTATCAATAACCTCCTTGAATTTTTCATAGAAAATTGATTTGTTATGTTTGTGTGCAATTGTGGTGCATGAAGATAATGAATAGCCATGAGGTACACCTTCATTAGAAAATACATACGATAATGCATGTCCTAGAGTTGTAGAACAATTTCCAAAACCCATACCAGAAATCATAGAACCATATGGATAATTTTCAGGCTTGTCATTCATGATTGCATCATACAACACGTCAAATGCTTGTTTGCATAATGTTCTTGTAAGATCATTTCCAAGTTTACTATCATATCCTTCAGTTGCCTGTGCACAAGCGTCACATACAGAATTTTTAACAATTTGTTCTGGTGTTCCGTCCATAAAATATGAATCAACTATGGCACGATCTGCAAGGAATCTTTCTTCAGGACCAAGAAGTTTTTTCTTACCATCAAATTTTAATACACAATAAGTTGTCATTTCAGCACCAGTGCCAAAAGTTGTAGGAATCAAAATTTTTTCCACACCGAATTCCGCTGAAGCATATTTTACAACATCCATTGAACTTCCACCACCAAGACCAATTAACGCTGATGGGTTTTTTCCTTTGTATTCAGCTACAACAGAATTTACATCATCAATAGATGGTTCTGGCTTAACTTTATCATACAACATGTAATCTTGTATACCCATTCGGTCTAACCATTTAGCAGATAGAGCAGGTGGGGCAGTAGTTACAACTAAAGCATTTTTTGGATATTCTGCTTTGGAAAGTGCATCTTTACCAAATTGAATTATTTTTGGTATCCTAACAGTATGCATGATTTATTGAAAATTTGATTATTATTATACCTTACAAATTTGTATAAACTTAATAATTTCTTTACAATAAACTTGCAAAATGCCAATTCAAAATTTTAAATCTTTGGCTACAAATAAAGCAAAAAAAAATGTATTGCAAATATTAGAAGCTGGATTAGATGCAGCTGAACCAAAAAATTTTTTGAGGTTTTTTATTAATAAAAATGAAATTCATATAGGAAAAAATCATATTATTTTATCAAATTATGAAAAAATTTTAGTGGTTTCATATGGAAAGGCTGCAGATTCTATGGCAAAATTTGTCTCTGAAATAATAGATGTTTCAGAGGGTATAATCGTAATTCCAAAATACACAAAATCATGTTTAACTAATAAAAAGTTCAAAGTATTTTATTCTGGTCATCCTGTACCAAATAAGGAAAGTGTAAGTGCTGGAAAAGCAGTATTGAAATTTGTTAATAATCGTTCAAATAAGGATCTTATTATTTTTTTAATATCCGGTGGTGGCTCATCCTTGTTAGCTATACCTGATGAAATTACTCTATCTGACAAAAAACGTGTTACTGAACTTCTATTGCACTGTGGTTCTACAATCAATGAATTTAATTGCGTAAGGAAACATATATCACAAATTAAGGGTGGTAAACTCGTTCAAAAAATGGACTGTGATGGATGTGCATTGATAATGTCAGATGTAGTGGATAATGACATCTCGGTAATTTCATCAGGATGTACTTATGATGATAAAACAACCCCTGCTGATGCTCTAAAAATCATAAGAAAATATTCATTGGAAGCAAAATTCCCAAAAAAAGTAATTTTTCATCTGAAAAAAAATATGAATCGTAAAATTATGATCAGAAAAAATCTAAGAATTAAAAATAAAATTATAGCAACCAACAGTGATTGTTTAGATGCAATGATTTCCAAATCCCAGATTTTAGGGTTTAAAACTATACTTAGTCCCATAATCCAACATGATGTTGTAATTTCTGCAAAAAAACTTGTGAAAATGATTTCAAGTAGTAGTAGAAGATCATGTATAATCTTTGGTGGTGAGCCAACAGTTAGTTTAAAGGCAAAGGGAAGAGGTGGACGGAATCAAGAATTAGTTCTACAAATCTTAAAATTAATTTATGACTCTAATCACAATCTAATAATTTCCTCTATTGGAACAGATGGAATGGATGGTAATACAAAATATGCTGGGGCTTTGATTGGAAATGATTTAATCAAGTTAGAAGATATTACTTATTTTTTAAAAAATAACAACTCTAATTTATTTTTCAAAAAATATGGTGGATTAATAAAAACTGGTTACACACGTACTAATTTAATGGATTTTGGTTTAATTTTAAAATGTTAGATCTTATGTCCAAGACTCCTTATCTTTTTTCCAGACAATTTTTCCATCAATGAATGTGTGATCTTTTTCCTCAAACACAGTATGCCATTTTCCATTATATGGTAAAATTTTATCCAACTCCTTGACTTTTTTGTTTGTAGGAGCCTTGTTCATCAATGCACCCCATTTCATATTTGGAATCTTCGGCATTACCTCATTGATATCTTTCATATGCTTAAACCAGCAATTTCATAGTTAAAAATCATTGTTTGCTTTTATATTCAGTCAGTTCTTAATTTTATTTGGTTAATTGCTATCAATAAGCTTGATATCAATCAAGTCAATATTTGGTAGGTTGATAACAAGAAAAATTATGGCATGTTTCAACATATTCATTAAGAAATAGAATTAGCATATTATTATTTTTGTAAAAAGATTTAGAAAAATGAAAAAACTCTGACAAAACTTTATATGTTTTCTCGAATAAAAAAATTCAATTTGATTAATTATAAAATGTATTTGATATTTTTGTTTGCATCGTTAGGTGTAAGTATTGGATTACAACTCATTTTACCATTTCCATATGGCCTTGGTGCTGCATTGGCAATTTTTATTGTTTTTCCACTCATTTTGAGAAAGAGGTATATGGCAAAAATGAGAGGTTCTGGCGGTTCTGGTTTTGGATTAGGATTAGGTGGAGGAGGACTATTCGGTCAGAATCAAAGCTCTGGTGTAAGATATTCATGTCTTACATGTAATCATAAATTCAAAGGTGGTGATTGTCCTAGATGTGGTTCTAAGATGAAGCGTGCAGATTTTTAGTATTGGTGAATAAATGTCAGAACTTGCACTGGATGAAATTAGGAAAAAAGTAATCTACCAGAATACTGTTGATATTTGGATTGCTGTGTGTCAGGAGCAAGGAATTGAATGGCATGATACTGAAAAATATAAAAAATTTATTCACTATTTACTAAAAGGAAATCTACAGATGAAAAAATTTCCTCTATGCATTAAGGAATCAGGTGGAAATTATGAGCGTGGAAAAGATAAGACAGTTTTTGGTGAGAAGCTTTCAGAATCAAATGATGAAAACAGTGCAGCCTATACTATAAAATTAAATGATAATGCTGTAAATATTATTAGAAAATTTACATCCTGACTGTTTTTTATAAAAAAACCATGCTATGATTTTATGAATCCTATCTTTTTAGTTTCGGGTTTATGATAGTATCTAATGCATTACCAATGAATACGAATGCAAGACCTGTTATAGCAATCATTAGACCAGGTGGAACTATCCACCACCATAATCCCCTAGCTGCGGCACCAAATGTATTTGCATCGTGTAATATTTGTCCCCATGTAGGGAAAGTTGGATCACCCAGACCTAGAAAACTAAGACCCGCCTCAGTTGTAATTGCTGCAGGTACAGAAATTGCAATGCTTGCAAAAGTATAGGGTAATAACTGAGGTATTATGTGTTTGAAAATTATTCTAGAGTTTTTTTCTCCCATAATTTTTGATGCTTCAACGTATTGTTTTGTCTTAATTTGTAGTGTCATACTTCGTGAAACTTTAGCAACTCCAACCCAACTAAAGATCATTAGAAATCCGACAATCAAAAATATACTATTGCTGATGGTTACAGCAAGTATGATCAAGAAAGGAAGTGCAGGAAGTGCATAAATCACATCATTAAATCTCATCATGCCATCATCCGTTTTTTTTCCTTTAAAACCAGCATAAACTCCATAAATCAGTCCAATCATAACGGAACCTACTGCTACTGCTATGCCAATAAACAATGCAAGTGGAGTACCCCACAAGAGACCAATCATAATATCCCTTCGCAGCTCATCTGTTCCCATAATTCCGAATACTTTCCCACCTAGAATTAGTTTAGAATCAATAATCTTTGTATTATCATTAACATCATAAAGATTCACCAAAAACAAATAATTTCCTTTTAGTAATTTTTCTTCATTATCTGCGAAGATCAAATCTTCATTTGGTATACCTTCCCTATAGAATCCCAACTCTGTAGATTGTATTTGAATATTTTTCCTGATCATATCATCAGTCGAAAAAATTCTTTCATTATGTACAATTTTTGTTTCTGAATTTGGTAATGATGTAGACAAAAGAAGTATTTTATTCTGATCAGGTCTAATCACATTAATTTGAAGCAATGGTGAGCCAGAATATTCTGCAGTGAATTCATAGATAAAGCCATTGGGAAAATCATCGGCCAAAAATTCTACTTCAAATTGATGAGATATAACTGATATATCACCCTCTTTAGAAATTATTGTAGGGTTCTGTATTATAATATGTTCAGGTATTTTTTCAGTTACAAAATAGTTTACCCATATTGGCATTGATGTTTTTGGATATTCAATCCAGTTACTTGGATTGTTCCATTGCTTAAATGTCTCAACAGGAATTATCACTGCAGTTATTAGTGACATCATCACAAGTGTTAACAAAATCCCTACACCAATAAGACCAGTTTTATTTTTAGTAAACTCTTTGATTAGATCTGAGGAAAGTATATCATTCATTCTGTTTTCACTCTTGGATCAAAATAGCCATATAGTAAATCTGCAACAAAGATACTAATCAAAAATAATACTGTAAGTACATATGTTGCACCAATAATTACTGGTAAATCCATTACACTGATAGCTTCAAAATAAAGTCGTCCCATTCCAGGCCAATCAAACACAGCTTCTGTAATTATAGCACCACCTAATGAACCAGATAAGCTTAGTGCAAGAATAGTTATAATTGGTGGCGCAGCATTTTTTAAAGCATGTTTATAGACAATCTTTTTTTTATTTACACCAATAGTTTTTTTTGCAGTGATAAAATCTTCTTGCATTGTTCCAACCATAAAATTCCGTACTAGATATGCCCATGAACCAAATCCAATCAGCACTATTGTTATCAGTGGTAAAGTCATATGATAGAGTAAAGCACCTATGTAACCTGGATCAGTAGATGGCAAAGTGGGTGTTGCTCTTGCGGGAAAAATCTGATATGTAAATGCAAACAAAAAAATCATCAGCATACCAACCCACCAAACAGGAAAACTACTACTAATGATCGCAAACATTGACGTGATTCGATCAGTTATAGAACCAATTTTACTACTTGAAAACGCACCCAAAAGTATTCCGATTATAGATATGATTATTGTAGCCGTGGTGAAAAGTAAAACAGTTCTTGGGATTTTTTCTAAAAGTATGTCACTAACATTTGAAGAACCAGAATCACTTGTAAGAAAAGTAGCATGTCCAAAATCTAGTATTAAAAGTTTGTACATAGTGAATCCTAATCTTTGTGGTGTGTACCATGGAGCATCAAGTCCAAGTGCTACAGTTCGTTGCTCAATTTGTTCCTGAACATAACTTTCAAATTCTGCTACACTACTAAAGCTAGCAGCAATTGCTGTATTTTCAGTAATTTCTGCTCTAACTTGGTATACTATTCCTTGTTTTAAAATAACATCCATATTAGATCCTACCAGTGCTATTGTCAGCAGTAAGGTTATCAGCAAAACACCAAACATAGTTAAACCTCTTGTGACTATGTAACTTTTTAGACCCAATATTCCGATTTGGAAAAGTTACCATATAACTTATTTCTAGTAAATTAATTCTAAACCATCTTTAAACTGTGTTATTGAACATTTTTGTTATTGGATTTAGAAAAATTTTGCAGTGATATTTTCAAGATTACACATTATAACTGATATGTTGTTGTATCTCACATCTTAAAAGAAGGCTACATTGAATAAATTGTATGAAGTGGAACAGACCAGCGATTTGGATTATGATAGGATTCCCAATACTTGGTGTTATTTTGTATGTGTTTGGAATCTAACATGATTTGAAGATTAAATACATATTTTATAAAACATAAAGTCAAGTACGTTTTAGATTAATTGAGTGAGTAAGCCTGAAAACTCTTTGAGCGAGCAACGCGGAAAACTCATTTTTTATCTTCTTCTAAGATTTCTTTGATGCAGGTTATATCATAATCTCTTCCATCATCCATTTCTCTTCCATCTAAAACATTATTGATATAATCTAAAGCTTTTTTGATTTTTTTGTTATTAGATTTTACTAAATTTTTTGCCATTCGTAGTTTTTCCTTATCATTCATAACAATACAAATACAAAGACACACTATAAAAAACAGTGCTGATGACTAAAACGATTTGCCCTGATTAATGATGAGGTATTTTGCCGAATTATGAAGCACTTATTTATTTAATTTGGTTAGTTATAGCAGTCATACTTACCCCTATCACAAGGTATTGCAGAGTATGTTGAACCGCTTACATTCTATATATTTAATAAATTCAGACAAAATGTTTGCGAAGCAGTTGGATCTACATAATTATGTTGAATTAACGAAAAAACTATTAGATAAAAGTGAAGTTAATTATTAAAAATTTTATTACTACCAAAAACTTTTCAAAGAGTAGGATCTAGATTTTATACATGATATGTGCTAATTGTGAAAATCATAAACACTACGAATGTATTGATTGCCTAAATGATCATAATACACATCTTTGCAATTGTGACTGTCATGAAACTGAACATAAACATGATTCATGACAGGAAAATTACGAGTAAAATTAATGGATTAACCCCCTTATGACTATTTCGTATTTTTAGCTGATCATATATTAAAAATAAGATTCATAAACTACGAAAATCAATACGAGAAATCACGAATAAACTATGAAAACATTTGGAACACTTGAATATGTATTAGACAAATACTCTGGGACATGGACTTGGAAAGTAACTGGTGTACGTGCTGTAATGATGGCATCAAAAATAATAAAGGAGACATGGTATGGTGATGGTCCTAATGAAGCAATTATTCCAGATAATCCAAATAATGTAAAACAACTGAAATGGATCATGGATAGTTACCCATTGGAAATTTTATCAAAATCTATTTGGCAAAGAAAGAACACACCCAAAATTATAGGTAAAACAACACCGCCAAAAACTGAAAAACTGTCAAAAGTTACCCCCGGTAAACAATTTCGTGGCAAACTGTTAAACTTTCAAAAAGAGGGATTAGATTTTCTTTTAAAATCTACTGGTAAGGCATTGCTTGCTGATGAAATGGGTCTTGGAAAAACAGTTCAAACACTTGCATATATTGCATCAGAAAAGCAATCATTACCTGTACTTGTGGTATCACCACTTGTTACGCTAAATAACTGGCAACGTGAAATCGGGAAATTTATGAAAAAAAAGAGCAGAAATGGGCGAATTATCGAGGATGAAATTCCAACATCAACAATGATACGTAAAGGAAAAGAGGAATCAATTGGCGAATTTGATTTCTATATTATCAATTATGAATTACTTCATAAACGATCCAGTGATTTGGCTAAACTAAATATCAAAACTCTTGTGTGTGACGAGGTACAGCATTTACGTTCTAAAACCACTCAAAAATATGCTGCAGTTAAAAAACTTGCAGCAACGGAATCAATAAAATACAGAGTTGGCCTTTCTGGTACACCAATATATAATCGCGGTTCAGAAATATGGCCAATAGTTGATATTTTAAAGCCAGGACTTTTAGGAAATTTTAAGGAATTTTGTTCATATTTTTGCTATTTAGATGAAAAGGGTAAAGCGATTGTGGTTCCAAGCAAACGTGATGGTTTGCGTCATCTACTAACGGATCATATAATGTTACGTAGAAAAAAATCCGATGTCTTAAAAGAATTAAAAGAAAAAGTTAGATATACAGAGATAATCGATGCTGATGCAAGTTACTATCAAGATGAACTGAATAAAATCTGGAGTAAACTGGAGAATGAACAAAAAAATGCAGAAAGTGAATTTCTTAAACATGCATCATATCAAAGGGCAATCCAAAGCGAAAGACAAGCTGCAGGTGTTGCAAAACTTCCTAGCGTCATTGAATTCGTGAAAAATATTATGGAAATAGACGAGAGTGTAGTAGTTTTCTGTCATCATAAAGCTATTCATAGACTGCTTCATGAAAGTCTGCAAGAATTTCACCCAAGCTCAATTATTGGTGGTCAAACAGATAAAGTCAGGCAAGCAAATATTGATCGTTTTCAAGATGGTGATACAAAATTAATGATTGCTGGTTTACGTGCTGGTAATCTTGGAATAAATCTCACTCGGGCTAAATATGTGATATTTGGCGAATTAGATTGGAGTCCAGCAATACATCGTCAGGCTGAGGATAGGCTACATCGAATAGGACAGAAAAATACAGTTTTTGCTTACTATCTAATCGGTAACGGAACTTTAGATGAGCATGTGGCTAATATTTTAGTCGATAAAAGCTATGAGATTGATACTATAATAGATGAAGTATCTGAATCATTTGAGAATAAGGAAAAAGCTAAGTTAATTCTTGCACAAATTCACGATAAGATCAGTTCCAAATAACCATTGGTTAATTAATTTTAAAAAAAGTGAATATGTTCCTAGGCTTTGCCAATTCGGAACATGTTTGTGTTACATTCAGGGCAGGTGCCTTTTGTGGCTGGTTTGCCGTTTTTGAGTGTTACAGCAGTTGCACCTTGTATTTCCCTTTTTGTTCTACATTTCACACAGTAGCCTGTTGTCATATGTAAAATAGGTATCAACCAATATTAGCGGAAGTTTGTTAATGAGATTTCACATTTTTGTGATTATGATTTACACTAATTTAGCACATAGATCAGTTTTGCTTTTTAAAGCACTTCATGAGATCTAGATAATCAAATAAAATAGAAGTGTATATCACGAATATTAAATGAATTACAAATATGGAGTTTTATATGGTGTATTATTTTTATTGTTTTTACCGTTTAATGCTAATGCAGATTCTGTAAACATATCAGTTGATCTTCCTATACACACAAAATCAGATATTATTACAATTTACGGTAATATCACTTCTGAAACAGTATTACAGGTTTCTATCACTGGACCGGATGGTGAGATCATTGCTGATAAATCTATTTTGATAATGTCAGGTGATTTTTCACATGGTATAGTCCTAAGTGATTACGATCTAGAAAGAAGTGGAACGTATACAATTTCTGTTATGTTTGATGGCAACCAATTTGAAAATAGTTTTTTTTATGATTCTGGATATAATGTAAATCCTATGAATGTGAGCAATGAATACGATACCATTAATGAGTCTGATCAAATACTCATATTTTCAATAAGTGGTATAGTAATTGTCGGCATGGTTATTTTTCTTGCTCGTCATTCAATTATTAGAAAGAAAACTGAATATGACACTGGTGAGTGGAATTCAAAAAAAAATCGTGATTATGAAAAATACCATTCTGAATGGATGAGTGATGAAGTTAATTTTGAACGCGATGGAAAAAAGAAATTAACGGATGAAGAGTTTGAAAAATCACTAATCTCCAATAATCTTCCCAATTATTACGAAATTCTGCAAATCCAAAAAAATACGAGTCAGGCTGAGATAAAAAAACAATACAGACATCTAGCAAAAAAATGGCATCCAGATAGGGAAAAAAGTCCTGATGCTGAAAGGAAAATGATGCAAATTAATATGGCGTATGAAGTTCTGTCAAATCCAAAACGAAGAAAAATGTATGATCAGTATTTTTCTAAATAATCAGTTAACTATTCTTGACATATTTTGATTACATTCATAGTTAATTCAGTCTTGGATTGTTTTTGAACACTGCTAACTAAATTAACTATTATTGAAACTGAACTCCATTTTCCAACTCCATTATCTAAACTAATCTTAATATCCTCAAATTCAACATTTGGACCAAGCATAAAATCAGATAATGAATTTGCTAAACTAGAATCAAAAATAGTAGCTGTAATTTGACAAACAAATTTATCGGAAATATATACACCACCTCGCAATGCTCTTTTCGTAAGCGGTGTGATTTTTTCTGAGATTTTTACATCTTTAAGTTGATATCTATTTCCTTTAATACATAATGAAAAACTTGTATGTTCTAAATTTTGAATCTTAATTAGTTCAGCAAGTAAATTTGTCTCTTTCATATCATATCCAACAAATTTTTGGTAGAGGTTTAGTAAAAATTTAGTGAAATTTTGTTCGTTATTAATTTGAGAATCCTAACAAAATTTAAGTATATTTTTCACTTAGGATAATAATTGAAACTGGAAAAATCATTCAATCCGGATAATCTCTATAATCATATAGTTCATTATTATATTGACAAAAAAGGCTACGACAAGGAAACAGCTAATGAAATAGCTCAAAAAATAATAGCGAAAGAAAGTCAGCGGCATATTTGTAAAGATAAAAGATGCCGTCATATGTCACACGAACATGTTAAAAATCAAGGTACATGTTTTGTGCTTCAATGTGTATGCACAAAATTTGTCAAGTAGTTAAATCATATAATTATTTATGATATTTAATTTGGAATCAAGTAATACATTAATCACATTGGGAAAATCTCAACTTGAAAAAGGGGATTTTGGTGATGCGTTGAGTTCATTTGAACAAGCCATACTCCTTGATCAAAAAAATCCCAATTTATGGAACTTAAAGGGCATAGCGTTAAGAAGTCTTGGGCGTTATAACGAAGCTATAGATTGTTTTAATAAATCACTCGAGATTGATCCTCGTGATAAAAATTCTTCATAATAAATTACCAAAACTCAAAAACTGCAATTCCAAAATAATATCCACTAAAAATTAAGGCAAGACTCCATCCACATGAACCAAGAAGTGTATATACATAAAATTTTATAAATTTCATTTTAAGCAGTCCTGCAGGAATGGAAATCATTTCTCTAAATACAGGTATCATTCTTCCAAATAACACAGCCTTGTCACCATATTTTTGAAACCAGTTTTCTACTCTGCTTAGTTTTTTTTCAGAGACTCTGACATATTTTAAATATTTTAATAATGCTGTTCTACCTAATTTTAAAGCAATTAAATAAATGACTGTAGAACCAATTGATGCACCAATTCCTCCAATTATTCCTAATATGATTAATTCAGGTAGTTCGAGATTATTTTGTGATGCAATAAAGCCTGCAGTAGGAAATACTACCATTGTTGGTATTGGTGGAATAACTGTCTCAATTAATGCAGCTAGAAATACTCCTGCATAAAGATAATCTGTCATTAATGTTATTATCCATTCAATTAAAGATTCAAGGGCCATAAAATACTACTATCTTATCCAAATTTTGGTTTGGTTTATATCTTCTGAAGCTTTTGTCAGCTACGAGCATAACTTAAAACATATTATTTCCAGTTAATATGAGATATTAGTGAAAAGTAAAATTGACAGTCTGTTAATCATTGCATCTGAATTGTGTGAAGATGGAAAATATATAGAGGCATTGAAATGTTATGATAAAGTTTTACATATAGAGCCTAATAATACAAAGGCTATTATCGATAAGGGCGTCACACTCCAAAATTTGGAACATCTTAGTCAGGCAATGCAAATGTATGAAAAGGCATTAAATTTCGAGCCAGAAAATATAGACGCTCTCATAAACATGGGTTCTGCTTTACATACTTTAGGAAAATATGTGGATGCTATTTCTTATTACGATATTGTACTAAAGTTGGATGAAAAAAATACCTTGGCTCTTGCATACAAGGGTCTTTCTCTTGGAGAGTCTGGTAACATTTCATTGGCCATAAAATATTTCAGAAATGCATTGTCAATAGATTGTGATTATGATCTGGCACAAATTAGCCTTGAAACTGCAAAAAAATTCATGTATTCTAACTAGTCATATGAAACCATAATTAATTTGCAATATCACTCCTCAAATTTTTCAAAAAATTCTTTATGAGCTGATTCTTGATGTGACTTTAACTCTTCAATGTTCAAAAATATATTAGAACATATGAAACATTTTGGTTTATCCTCGTCAATTAATGGAAGCACCAAATGGTGTATTTCTATATCAGTGCTACTTATCTATTTATTAATAGATGAATTACGTATTATATGCTGGAAACTCTAATTGGTGAATCACAGGCATTAGAGCGTGCAGCATCTGGAGAAGAATTATCGTTTAATGATGGTATAGAACTAATGAATTATGATAACCTCCAATTATTAGGTGCAATTGCTGATATTTCACGACGAAAACTCGTTGGTGATAATATAACATTCACTGCATCATCATATCTGAATTATACTAATGTCTGTGCTGCGAGCTGCCAAATATGTGCATTTTATAGAAAAGAAAATGATGACGATTCTTACACATTAACACTGAAACAAATTGAAAAAAGAGTATCAGTAGCAAAAAACATGGGAGCAACAGAAATACATATTGTTGGTGGTTTTCATCCAAAACTCTCACTTGATTATTATGAATCAATGATGAAAATCATCAAAAAAAATCATGCTGAATTGAAAATTAAGGCATTTACTGCAGCAGAAATTTTCTTCTTTGCTAAACTGACAAAAAATTCTGTGAAAGAAGTATTGTCTAGATTAAAAGATGCTGGACTCGATTCATTACCTGGAGGTGGGGCTGAATTATTTCATCCAGAAATTCGTCCTGAAATTGCTCGCGGAAAATGCTCTGGTCAAGAATGGTTAGATACAATGGAGCAGGCTCACAATCTCAACATTAAGAGTAATGCAACAATGTTGTATGGACATATTGAAAAGCCAAAACACATCATTGATCATTTAATAAAAATTAGAGAATTACAGAAAAAAACTAATGGGTTTATAACATTAATTCCACTTAAATTTAGTTTAGAAAATACTGAGCTTGAACAAAAGAATCAGATGATGTATGAATGTTCATCAATTTATGATTTGAAAGTTATTGCACTTTCACGCCTGATGTTGGCTGGTGCTTTAAACAATATTTCAGTATACTGGGTAGCAGATGGAAAAAAACTTGCCCAAGTTGCATTAGCACATGGTGGAAATGATCTTGTTGGAACTGCATTTTCTGAGGAGGTATATCGTGCTGCAGGAAAATCAACTAGTTCATCACTTGAGGAACTAGTAAATTTAGTCAAAGGAATAAAGAGAAAACCAGTACAACGTGACACATTTTTCAATATTCTTAAAAAATACTGATTTTATGTTACAGGTTTTTTTTCAGTTTTCTTTGCACCGGTTCCTCTTTTTCTTCTTGCACCAAAACTAATCAACAATAACAAAAATCCTATTCCAATTAGTATCCCAGATAGTGTCTTATAATCTGCATTTTCTCGTTCAGCCATAAGAAAATCTAGTTTTTCATCTGAAGTCATACCAGATTCTCCTATAGGTGTAGCATCTTCAAGATATGATGTAATAATAATACCAATGGTAATCATCAAAATACCAGATGTTATTATTTTTTTATCAATAAGCAAGTATGCGTTTTATACAGAACTACCTATAATTATTAATTTATTTATATAAATCAAATTCAGGTTTTCTTTGTTGAATTTTGACCTCTTTGATTATTGCTTGTATTACTTCGGAGTGGTTATATGTTAAATGCCGCATAAATTTAACAGATAAATCATTTCTTATGATATCATCTGCAACAATAGACTCTTCAGTTGTAAGATTTGCTATGAATGAATTACATTCATCACAAAGATCAAAGTCAAGAAATAATTTCATGTAATCCTAAACTAAAATTTATTAATAAATATCTCTATTGAAAAGATCTTAACAAGGATCACATACTAAGTCTTAAAAATCATCATCAATTGCCAGTAGTCCAGAAAAGTCATATTCTGAGCCATTTCTGTTTTTAGATTTTGGTTTCACTGTTTTATAATTAGGAATTTTGCATATAAGATCTGCGAACAAATCATCCATTTTATATTATTTGTCCTATTTTTAATTCAAACTCTGGTACTAAATTTTTCTCTCTAGCCATATCAAAAAGTTTTCTGATAGATTTTTCACCAACCATACCCATGTTAACAGTAACATCATTTACGTACATTTTTACAAATTTCTCTATCAAATCACGTGGTTTACCTCTTCCATATTTCATCGCATAATCGATTGCACTGTTTGTGTGCTCGAGACCAAATTGAATAGATTTTTGCAAGTAATTATCAAATTTTCTTATGGTATCGATTCCAAAATCATCTTTCATGACATTAATTCCTAATGGAACTGGTAGCCCATTGGTAGTTTTATCCCACCATTCACCTAAATCAAGAACTTTGATAATGCCCTCTTGAGAATATGATAGCTGAGTTTCATGAATAACTAACCCAGCACCAACATCACCATTTTTTACTGCATTTGGTATATCACTAAAATTCATTTCTACGTAATCAAATTTACCAATCATTAGCTGTAAAAGTAAAAACGCAGATGTCATTTTTCCTGGAATGGCAATTGTTGTTTTCTGTAATTCTTGAACAGTCATTTTTTTTGTTGCAGTCACAATAGGCCCGTAGCCAATTCCAAAACTACCACCACTTCGTAAAATCGTATAACCAGGAATATATGCACATGCATGAACGGAAACAGCAGTAACATCAAGTTCAGGATTGATTGCCATTTTATTCAGATTTTCAATATCCTCAATTACATGTGTAACGGTAAAATCAGGTGAAGTGATTTTTCCAGAAAACATTCCATAAAACATGAATGCGTCATCAGCATCTGGGGTATGACCAACAGAGATTTCCATGTTCAACCTCTAAAAATTGGATATAAATAAGATTCATCTACTTTCTGAAATATGACTGAGTTGTATACATGCGAAAAATGTGGCGAAGTTATAGAGAAACATAAGGAAAAAGTTCACAAGATTTTTTGTTATGCCTGGATTAGTAATGGTGATAAATAAAATTGAATAGTTTAATTATTTTTCTTTTTACAATAACTACTGTAATTTTTTTCCCATTTTTAGTTGCTTATGGAGATTCTGAATATACAGAATATTTTTGTCAATTGCATGGATGGAGCGTAAATGAAACAGGCAAATCTTGTTTAATAGATGAGAGTCGTTTAACACCATTTGTCACTGATATTAATTATAATATAGAATTGTTTGCTAGTGGATTAGAATTTCCAGTTAGCATTGATTTTATTGGAGATGATATGTTTGTTCTTGAGAAACATTCTGGAAAAGTTATCCGAATTAGTGATAATGGTGTACTGTATGATGAACCAGTGCTAGATGTACCAGTTAGATTTAATTATTATTCTGGCTTGTTGGGAATCGCCACTTTACCTGATCGTGTTTTTTTGTATTACACAGAATCTTATTCGGGTGATGACACGAGAGAGGGTCAAGGTATTGAAAACTCTGTTGATGCAAAAAATAGAGTTTACCAATATGATTGGGATGGTAAAAAACTATCAAATCCTATTTTGATAAAGGAATTCATTGCACAGTTAGGTAATAATCATCACGGTGGAGCTATGACAAAGGGTTTAGACAACGAAATATATTTTGTAATTGGTGATGAAGGGCAGTCAGGTATTTTTGAGAACAGGGTGGAACACCCTTGCTATAAAGTATCATTTGTAAACACCGAGTGCTCTAATGAACCTGTTTATGAGACAGGAAGTATTTTCAAAATAGATACGAAGAACAATAACAATGTTGAGTTGTTTGCAATGGGAATAAGAAATAGTTTTGGATTAGATGTTGATCCTGTTACCGGATATTTGTGGGACACTGAAAATGGCGAAAACTATTATGATGAGATAAATCTTGTAAAACCCAGATTCAACAGCGGATGGAATAGTGTGATGGGACCCGCTGATAGAGAGAATCCTGATACACATCCATGTGCAAGTGGGATTATGAATAATGAATCTAATTGTGCCGTTGAGCACCGAGGTTATCAGTCAATTCCTCCTACTTTTGAAAATTTTGTTTATAGTGACCCTGAATTTTCATGGTATGAAACAGTTGGACCTACTGCCATAGCATTTCCAGATGAAAGTTTTGGTCAATCGAACATGTTATTTGTTAGCGATTATCATTATGCCACAATTTACAAATTTCCATTAAATACTGACAGAACCGGTTTCATTTTTTCTGACCAAGAATTGTCTGATCTTGTTGCAGATGGAAGTATCGCGCAGCAACCACCAGAACTCTTCTTTGCCTATAATTTACCAGGTGGAATATCTGATATTACATTTCATAATGGTGCAATGTATGTTACAACTTTGTTGGAGGGTGCTATTTACAAGATTTATCCCATAGAATTTACAGAAACCATTGTACCTGTTTGGATCAAGAACAATGCAGCATGGTGGGTTACCGGCGAAATAGATGATAGTACATACATTTCAGCACTTCAATGGCTTATCTCAAATGAAATTATAAAGATACCAATAAATGAATATGGAACACAATCTGAAACTAGTGTTATACCTAACTGGCTTAAGAACAATGCAGGATGGTGGGTTAACGGCGAAATAGATCTAAATGACTATATTTTAGGACTTCAATGGCTTATCTCAAATGGTATAATAATCATAAAATGAAATTATAAAATATGATCCGAAAAATGTTTCATTTTTTGCATAAATAAGCAAGTCAAGGTTTAATAGCTGTTCTTCAAGGATTATCGCCATATGGCTAAGTACAAATCAACTGAGCAAGTAATGAAGATTATCAGTGATAAAAACAAGATTAGGAATTTTGGTGTTATTGCTCACGTGGATCACGGAAAAACTACAATGAGTGATAGCCTTTTGGCTGCTTCTGGAATAATTTCACCATCTTCTGCTGGGTCTGCACTTGCAATGGATTCTATGAAGGCTGAGCAAGAAAGAGGAATTACAATTGTTC
>Ga0257111_1000330_pt1 | contig 19875 bp, 13 predicted proteins | sample LP_taG_6_FD_191567 | JGI IMG/M metagenome (GOLD analysis project Ga0257111, IMG submission 191567) | Marine microbial communities from Northeast Subartic Pacific Ocean, Canada - LP_J_2015_P26_500m | ecosystem: Environmental > Aquatic > Marine > Oceanic | place: Canada: Northeast Subartic Pacific...
AATGGGATAGGATGGACCAGGAGGGCAAAGCGAGGGCCTTGTCGAATCTCGCCAAGCCTGCACTGACGAGCGGCACCCCCTCATCCGCTAGGTTGGAGGAGTTGATGTGGCATTGCATTCTTGGAATTGAGTGGAGCGCCGACCTCGCTACTCAGATACAACAAGCCTCGTTATTCTGGGAAATAGAACCGGCCCACCTAGCCGCGTGCATTGTCGTCGACTCGCTCCTCAGGGACGGTCAATGCTGACACTACTCTATTCGCAGAGTATTTCCGCATCCCGAGCAGTCTAACCTCAATGGTCTCACGTTAGACTCAACCTTGTTCTTCGCCCCACATGACGGGCATCTGACCCTACCGGCTCTAGCAGGGCCACTACTCACTCTCTCTATCGACTCGTCAGTGGGGGAGATAAGTGTCACTGGGAACACTAGTAGTACGCTCGAGGCGACCACGCCGAGGACAATCTGCATCGGGAGGCCAAACCAGTAGATCACGAATGTCAGTACGCCAAGGACGCTGACCATTATCATGCTCGGCACCTTCGTTCTGCGTTTAGTCAGCGCCAAAGCGATTCCAATTGCCAGACATAGGGCGAAAACCGAGATCATCGCCGAAACGAGGGGGCTGTACATCAGGGATTCGGGAGAGGCGAAGTCGATTCTAAAATCCGTCTCCGAATCTATGTCCGATTCTTCGATGACCAGAACCTCCATCACAATCCACCTTCGGTGTGAATACGAGACATCGTCAGTCTCGGAATACACGCTACCTAGGCCTGAAAGCATTCCAGTGCTAATCTCAAAGTCGAGATCTACCATTGTCCAGTAGTCATATCCACCCGGGCGGACGAAGTCCTCGATTAGCCTCTGCCTCTGCCCCTCGTCAACTTCGTAGGAAGCGCTCATTGTGATAGAAATGGTTTCGGAGTTGAATGCCCTTGAGTCACCCAAGTCAATCATGATTTCCATGGGGCCGAAATCTACTGGGTTTACTCCGAACATCGCCTCAGGCTCTATGAATAGCCCATTGGAGAGGAATGACCTCAAGTCCGATCTTGAGCCCGTCAGATGGTTCTGGAGAGCTAAGAGCTCAGAATCGTCGACCCTTCCGTTTTGCCTGTCAGAGCTGCCTATGGAGTCAGCGTATGAATTCAAGTTCTTCCACCAACTGCTGGAACCAAGGCTATTGTTTCCGATGTTGTCGAGACCCCACCTCATCCACTGCGACATAGCCCCATTGAACCGGACCGACGTCTCCCTATCGATTGTATCTCCGTCATATTCGCAATTGATGTTAACGTCTAGGCTGGAGCCACCGCTTCGAGACGGCTCCTCGGATGGATACCAACTCGTGTCTCCTGAGTCGACTCCAGCGGTGATTTGATGATTTTTATCGGTCTCGATCTTCAGAGTAGATTGCGGAGATAGGTAGAAGTCCGCTCTCAAAGACCCCCCTTCGAAGCTCTCTGGGATCTCCCAGACGAAGGTAACCTCAACCCCTTCCTCCATTACTGTGGTGATGGGACTCTCACTCACCTCTGTGTTATGAATGGAAAAGCCCCCACTGGATCCAGACCACATCTTGTCACCGAACCCCGAAGTCAGCTCAATTGGAAAAAACACAAGATTACCCTTCACGCTCGCCTCTCTCATCTCGACTTGCACGAGCGGGAAGGACATGGTCAAGGAAGCATCACTCTGGGGGGACCCCCATAGAAATCTAATCCCAGTTTCGCTTCCAGGGTTGGAGAAGATCAGACCTTGTACAGATAGCGATAACTCGATATCTTCGCCCTCGGAAATTCTCCCCTCATCGACTTCCACCGAGACTTGGAGTTCTCCCGAGTTGGTAAGGTAGACTGCAGGAATCTGGGAAGAACTCTCGTACGTACTCCCTCCTACTTTGATTAGTACGGTGGCGTTGGTCGTGACTCCCGTAGCGTCAACTACCTCGTAGGGGATGCTGAAACTCCAGGTGCCCGCAGAGTATTCTCCGTCCAAGCCCCAAGTGACGCCCCACGTCCCGATGTTAACCTCGCCCGCTATCGATGGTGTGACGAGGACCGATTTCTCTTCGTCTAAGTCGGAGTCGAAGGGAGTCAACTCTCCTTCATCCGAATCGCCAATCAGGTAGAGATCGAAGTCCTGAGTCACACAGCAGGAGTTAATCTCCTCGGCCTCCATGGATAACGGCGATAGGACAATCACGACCAGTAGCGCCACCATTACTCCTGCCTTACGTGGAGAACTGCCCCTCATCGTATGTCTATTGGCCTCATCCCCTTGAATGCGACGCCCCTAGGAACCGCGCGCACGCGGTTCACACGCGGTGCTACAGGAGCCGAACAGAACTAGCTATGCAGCCAAATTAGCTTCGCAGGCCCCTCATCGGGAAGATCCTCCAATCTAGCGAAACCGACCCTCTCAAGCTGGTATATCTCTCCTATTTTCAACTCGAAGTCCTCAAGCAGTCCGCTTTCGAAGGAAATAAGCCTCCCTTCTGGCCTGTGCAGAACCGCATCACGTCCCATGTCGAGAGGCAGCCACTGCACCACGGGTCTTTCGTCCGTCCTGCTCCACGAGTCTACTGCAGCAGACTCACCGGACACTGTGATGTCTGCGTACTCCTTCAGGCGGATGCTGCCTGCATTGACATCTGCAGACTGAACTACTACGGAACCACCGACCGTCCAATCCCTAGAGCCCTGCACCATCCCGTCCGGGTGCTTGGGAATGGATAACTCAGGTCCCGGACCACCTGACCCCTCCAAGGTCAGCTTTACAGGATCGCGAACGAAACTACGCCGCTCTGTCGAAGAGTCTATCCGCTTGGCGTGGAATGCTTCGATTGTCTGCATCGAGATCGAGATGTCCTTCTGTGTTATTCCGAGGTCAATCCAAAAATCACGAATCACTTCCCCCCTGAAACCCCTGCGCATAAGGGCAGGTAGGGTAGGCAATCGAATGTCATCCCAATCCTCGAACTTACCTTTTTCTATCGCTGCCTTGATTTCTGATTTGGATATCTTGCCAAACTCGTGGACCTTGATTCGCCCCCAATACAGCGTTTGGGGGTATGACCACCCGAAGTGCTCGTAGAGGAGAGTCTGCTTGCGGGTACTGTCCATCAGGTCCTTTCCCCTGATGATGTGGGTTACTCCCTGATCGTGGTCATCGATGGCGCTCTGGAAGTCCAGAAGCGGCCAAACCCTGTATTGGGCACCGTCTACAGCTGGGTGCGGTGCATCCAATATTCTCAGGGCCGGCCAGTCGCGCAGAGCAGGGTTGGGTAGGGCCATGGCCGTCTTCACTCTGACCACAGCATCACCCTCCGTAATTTCGCCTGAATTCATCGCCTCCCAGTCAGACAGAGTGTCTGAGACCAGTCGATCCCTGCAAGGGCAGTCTTTCATTTCCTCGCGCATCCTCTTGAAATCCTCCACACTGCAGCGACACACGTATCCGAAACCACCAGCAATCATCTCTTCGGCACACTTGAGGTAGCGGCTCATGTTGTCACTAGCTCGGATGACGATGTCGGGAGCTTTCCCTGCAAGCCATTCGTACTCCCTCTCTATCCAGTCATAAGCATCAATGATTGGCGGCTTGACCTTGGGGTCTGTGTCATCAAACCGTAGCACCACCTTGCCCCCGTACATCCTAGAATATTCGGAGTTGATCGAGAGACCCCTGGAGTGACCAATCGTCATGGGCCCATTTGGATTTGGTGCAAATCTCAGGACGATACTGGACGTATCTCCGGGCAATTCTCGTAAGCCCTCTGCCTTCTGGTGCTTCTCGCGTTCTAGGGCTTCGGGTGCGGACCTCTCCAACTCGGCTCGAACAGCGCCCACCCCCTGACTCGCAGCCATTGAGTTGGCAGCAGAGACCTCGACATCTACAAGGACCATGAGTTCGCGAGCATTCTGACGCAGGTCCTTACGCTCGGAGAGCAGCCTGCCAAGCACGCTGCCTGACCGCCCCTCGCCGTCGTACTCGACTGCGTTCTGCAGGGCATACTTGCGAATCACACCGATTATGTCGGAATCCCAATCGTGAGGCTCGCTCATGCGAATCGATTTGACCGAGCAAAGGTGGCATTTCACCATTCTTGCTGATTCCAATCATCCAAGGACGATTGAACTGGGTGAGTCGCACCGTCGTTTCGTATTGGCACAGGGCGCCGATGCAGTTCCTTCCAGATATCGGAAACGGTCGACCAACTCCAACGCAGACACTCGTGTGGGAGGTTGCCGACAGAGAGTTCTCGCACAGCGGCCCTGCTCAAGGGGTCAGAGGGATATCCAGAGCCCAACTCAATGGCAAGATTCCTCGAGAGTCTCTCGACCTCGGCATCACGTCTGAATTTCGCAATGATGCTGGCTGCGCCTACGACAATATCTTCACCATCCATTCCATGCTCCGAGACGATTCTGCAACCCTCCCACCCCTCTCCAAGCGCAGACTCTACGTTCCTCCCGAATCTAGGGGCGTCTACATCGCACGCATCGAGTAGAATTCTGCACTGTCCGTTCGGTTGCGTCGCTGAGTTAACTGCCTCCGCGAATAATTCCACCTCCAATGAGTTCAGATTTCCAATTTTCATACCTTGATCGATCCTAGAGGGACTGCAAACGATTTCACCTACCCCCCAGCCTCTTGCGTCAGAGAGCCTAGCGATCTCTGTAGCTACTAGTCCCCGTTTCTTCTTGCTGAGTTTCTTTGAGTCATCAGCCCCAATGTCAACTAGGATTCCTCGGTCTTCCTCAGGCACCACTAGGGCGCAAACGACGAGGGGGCCGATTACTGACCCTCTTCCCGCTTCATCGACTCCGATGTCACATCCCCGCATGACACCGAATGAGGCGGTAATCACTTGAAAACTACTGCTTTCAGACTCAATGTTGCGAAATACTGATGTCTGGCTTCCTCACTCGAGGACTGTGGTACCGGTGTGGCCATTCAAGAAGAAACCCGTCAAATCGAAAATTTCCAGTCAGAGATTTGTCACCAACGTCGTCGAGTACGAACGAAAAGGGGGCAAGGACGCGAAGGCTAGGGCAACAAATGAAAACCATCTGAAAAATCGAAAGTTCTTGGATGCAATGAAGCTCCTCTCGAAGAAGAAAGAGTAGCCTTTCATGTCACTGGATCTGGAATTAGTTCACCTAGCTTACCTAAATCGAACTCACCTGCATGTATGGGTGATTTGAGACCGAATGCGTAACTGACTAGTGGGTCTATCTCACCGAACTCACCCACTGCTTGACCTCGCACGGAGACATAGGCCCCCCTCCCATTAATCCAAGGGCCAAGACGGGGGGAAATAGCGACGAAGTCGATTTCATCGGCCGGTGCCCCCAAGTCCCTAAGCAATCCTTGCACTATCCCCTTGGCAGTTGAGAATCCGCTTCCCGCTTCGGCACATGCCCAGGCACCCCTGTTTTGGTTCTGGGCGTCGCGTACGACCGTACCGAGCTCATAGACCCGTTGAGGAAGCTCATGGTGTCGGTTTGCCGCAAGCAGTCTGAGCAGCGATGGGAGGATGTACTGCCGAAGTAAGGTATGCTCGGATGTAATCGGATTCGCAATTGTTGTCTTTGATCCCCCCGATGGCCATCGCATAAGTTCGAACTGGTCTGCCTCATTGGAAAGGGTCAGACTCTGAATTTCTTGCAATCCGCAGGCCCGCAGACTCTCGCCAAACCTACGCTTCAGGTGAGATGACTGTAGTGGTATTGCATCTATGTGGACAGAGGACAGTTCCTTGGGAAGATTGTCGTAGCCGTAGCCTATTGCAATGTCCTCGACGATATCAATGGGGTGCATGATGTCACTCCTCCACCTAGGCATTGAAATCACGTGCTCCTGCTCTCCTACGACGCAATCAACCCACTTCTCGGAATTATTGGGGCCATCGGTCACAGTCCTGCTTTCTTCCAGACGCCCCCCCATCTTCCTGAGCGCAGTGGCAAGGTCCTCTGATGACATCTCCAGACCGAGTATCTTCCGAATCAGACGGTCTGGAACCCTGTGACTACGCTCATCTCCCCGGGGCGTATTGGATGTTTGGCCGTCGAAGCCAGTCACCCGCACACTCTCGACGGCACCCCCCCGTTCCGCCATCGAGAGGCAGACCAAGAGCAAGCACGCTTCGCAAGCCCGCTCGTCCCATCCTGTGACATCGATGAAGAAGTCAGTGGTGTCCTCATTGACCGTAGTGTGGTCCCCGTTAATGATGGGGGGGAACGAGAGCAGATCGTCATTAGAGTCTAGAATAACGGGGAAGCCGGCAAGCCCATCCATAAGGTGGGCGTATTCGATTCCCTTGGGGTGACTCTCCAGAATCTGGCTAATGCTCATCTTTTCAGTCTCGGCCAGGGGTACGAAGGAGTATGATGGGGGAACAGTGAGGACGCGGAAGGGGGGGCTCAAGGCAGAGAGGTCGTGTACTCCGATTGAGGCGAACCTTCTCTTCCTGCCGAGGGTTAGGTGCAATTTTTCTTGGTGATCCATCAGAGTTTGGATGAAGTCATTCTTCTGCCCGATGTCGGAGCCTGTATCAACACCCCTGACCACTGCTGCCATGATGACTGGCCTAACTTCTCCCAGAGATGAGTCGACATTCACTTCTATTTCGCCATCAAGCACCCCCAATGTTACGCTCGCCTCCCCAAGACCGAGGAACGAACGAGAGGCCTTTGCCAGCGCTTCATGACTCAGGAGGTCTGGACGATCTGGGAATACTTCCACCTCCACCACTGTTCTGTCGTTGAAATCTACCGGACAGCCTATTCTGGGCAGCCAGTCCGACCACGTCTCGGGATTGTGTCGCGTTTCGTTCAGATCCTGGATGTATCTAAGAATCGAATGTTGGAGCTCTAGGGTTGGCAACTAATCACCTCAATTCGAGCCACATTGGTAGCGGTCTATCGTATCCGACCAGACGGAGCCCGGAAATTGCGGCCGTGTCATAGTCCGTGGCTCTGAGGTTCCTTCTGCCGATTCTCTCAAGTCCGTCTATGCCAAGTTCCCGCATCCAGCCCCTCAGGTTCCCCTCAATCCAAGTCAGGTATCCGTCAACATCTTCCTCAGACGGGGGTGCAACGACTACGGGGCAACCAGCTGCGACAGCAATGAGCATGTCTTCGGCGCTAGGCGCCTCATCAATTTCTATCATCACGTACTTGCCGTGATCGGCTAGCCCCATCGCTCTGGATGCTAGCCCGATTTTCGGAAGAGCAGCAGCCAACCTGGAGCCACTAGGCGAAGCCCCATCCACAATAGCTCCGTCTAGGTCCAGCTCCACTATAAGCCTGAACAGGTGCTCTACCCTGTCGACGTCCCCCCTCAATAATACCAGAGAGGACTCGGACATCCTGCTATACAGTGAAACAAGCAAGGCCTCGATTTCAGCGTCGTTCAAACCTGGGAAATCAGAGAGGTCTAGCACTATACCTGCACATTGCCCGACAACCGATATTGAATCAGCCAAACCCTCCCTCCCTATGAGCAGGAGGTCAGTCGCTCGAGGGGCCGATCGAACTAGCGCGGGTTGCTCGTCGGACATCCTACCCTTCCACTCGCTAGCTGTGTCACACTGTACTAACCAAGGGACAGGAAAGAGAATCCCTCCGGAATCTGCACCAGTTGGGAGAATCAATGTATAGTGGTCAAGAGGACTGTGATTGGATAGGCGATCTTCATTAGAAGGGGCGAGAGACACCCTCTCAAAGCCTTCTGCGACGAAGGCCTCCGGTAAATCGTCAGGACTTGCAAGGTCCTTCGAAGCCTCCAGTACCAGGGCGTCCTCGTTAAGGGACAGGCCGAGAGGCTCGAGGAGGTGTGCGAACTCCGAAATCTCGTCATTCCCTATTGATCGCATGCTTACTCCTTGGCCGGGAGGGGGACAACTCCCTGAGACGATTAGCCTACCACCACTCATTTCAATTCCCGGTTCTGAGCCCACGGAACCCATCACCACGACGGTCCCTTCAGCCATTCCCGCGCCAAGCTTGCTCCCAGTGTGCCCTCGTACGATTATTGTCCCGCCCGTCATTCCAGCTCCGGCCTCATCCCCAACGGAACCCTGGACCGTGATGTCACCACCAGCCATTCGATATCCGACCTTGTCACCCGCGTCCTTTTCCACCAAGGTCCTACCTGCAACGTGGAAAGCCCCCAGCATTGACGATGCCGAGCCCCTGAGGGTGAAGGCCCCACCTCGGTTAATAGCGCCAGCACACTCACCAAGCGCCCCCAAGCAGAGGACTCTGACCCCTTCGGGAAGGTGGGTGATTACGCCGATCTCACCTTCCTTCGGGCGCTCGTCTCCTGCTTGCCCCCATCCGATTTTCACTGGGCGATCCTCTTCTAGGCTCTTCTCGACATACCTATCGAGATCTCGATTGAGCTTCACGCTCTTGGCGGTGATATCCCTCATTTCCGTCACACTCCCTATGAGTCCCTAGCCACCTCGACCATTTCGTGACATTGACAATAAACAACGTCTTCTTATTGACTCTTGCCGAGTTACGTTATGTTCATAGGCAGCCTTCAGACGCCGGCGAACTATCGGAAACGGTATCGAGGGGCTTTCATGAACGCAATCAATGTCGCAATTAACGGCTATGGAACCATTGGCAAGCGGGTCGCGGATGCTGTAGATGCTCAGGAAGACATGGAAGTCGTAGGCGTTACTAAGACCGCACCCTCCTTTGGGTGCAATCTAGCCATCAGGAAGGGATTCCCCCTATACTGCACCTCCGACGACCCTAAGCGAATCTCCGCATTTGAAAAGGCTGGCATTGAATGTCAAGGCGGGCTATCGGACCTACTCTCCATCGCGGACGTGGTTGTTGATTGCTCTCCTGGGAAGGTGGGCGCTGAAAATCTGGACAAGTACAAAGACGCAGGCGTTAAGCACATTTTCCAAGGGGGAGAGGAACACTCACTCACAGGTTTGTCTTACACTTCCTGTGCCAATCACTACGAAAACCTAGGCGCCGATGGAACGAGGGTCGTTTCTTGCAACACGACGGGACTCTCTCGCACTTTGATTCCACTGTTCGAAGCATGTGGATCGCTGAAGGTAGAGTGCACCATGATTAGGAGAGCGGCGGACCCGGGCGACTCCAAGAAAGGCCCCATTAATGCGATTAAACCCGTCCTCAAGATACCAAGCCACCATGGCTCTGATGTCATGACCGTCAAGTCAGGAATTGAAATCAACTCTCTAGCCGTGGCTGTTCCCACTACTATCATGCACGTACATGCAATTGTAGCCGATCTCCCTGACAATCATGGCCTCACAACTGAGTCGATTGTTGAATTGTGGAGAGAGACGCCCCGGGTTATCGTCATGCTTGGCGAGGGCAATCGCCTTACGACAACAGCCGAGGTCATGGAGATGGCTCGAGACATGGGGCGGAAGTGGGGCGACTTGCACGAGATTTTCGTGTGGGAGGATGGTGTCAAACTCGTTGGTAACCGACTCTACTACTTCCAGGCTATTCACCAGGAGAGTGACGTAATTCCTGAGAACGTTGACTGCATTCGGGCCCTAATGGGAACAGAACATGATTGGCGTTCATCAGTTGCCAATACAGATGCCGCAATCTCTAGGTATTACTCCCTCTAATTCTCGACACCTGACCGGCTCGAATAATGTCAATAGTCAAAAGACAATCTTTGGTCGCAAATCTGAATGGCCGGACTGAAGTCACTGCTCATAGTGCTCGCATTACTCCTTCTTTCCCCCGTCGCTCAATCGGTTTCGTGGGGAAGTGACGACTCTGACGGCCCCTCACCACACTCCAACTCTCATACCACCCAAGGGGGTTGGAGAATGCTGGCCAACCCTGTTCACTCTACATATCAGATTTCGGAGGCAACCGGACTAATTCACTCACCATATGGGACCTTCGACCCCACCATTCACTCAATCCCCATCGGCCCTTGGGCCGAGGTAGGTTTGGAATCCCCCACTCGCGAGGGCATCCACATAGTACAGTCTTCTAGTTCAGACTTGGTGTCCTTGACGGAGAGTTTGACCTTATTGGGCATTTCAATCATTGACCACATCCCAGATGAGGCCCTAGTCGTCAGTCTTCCCGAGATTCGACGCGACGAAACACATCGACAGATGCTGCAGCTTCCAGGGGTACGTTGGTCTGGAAATCTTCCCACTCTATGGAGCATCTCACCAGAACTTCTCCCTCTGCTGGGTTTCGATGGCGTAGAGGTCGATCTCGCTATCATCCCCTCATCATCCCTCCTGCCCCATGAAATTAGCGACCTGTCCACTGACCTCGGATTGATATCGCGTTCCACAGAATCAAATCCCTCTTGTGATGCCCATCTCTGCCAATTGAGAGCTGTGGACCCCTCCATCATTATCACACTAGCAACCGACACCAGAATCATCAAGATTGAACCGGGTCCAATGCTATCAATCCACAATTCCAACGCCAGTCTTGTCGGCGGGTTGGCCGAAGCACACTCGACTTCTGGAGACTCGTTAACTGGAGATGGCGAGGTCATAGGAATCTCGGATACTGGATTGGACGTCGACCACGGCGACTTCGGTACGAGGCTGAGGAACCCAATCTACAACCAGTTCGGTCCCGACAACTCGGGAGCGGACGCGAACAGCGGACACGGAACCCACGTTACCGCAACACTCCTCGGAGATGGCTCGGGGGACTCTAATGCCACAGGTATGGTTCCCGCAGCAACATTCCACTTCTACCAACTGGAGGTTGACAGCTCCGGACTTCTAGCACGATGGGGTTCGCTTTACGAGATGTTCCTGCACTCATGGCAGAACGACGCTAAAATTCAAACCAACAGCTGGGGCTCCGAAAACCTCGTCGGCCAGTATACCTCCGATTCTCGTTCTGCCGATTCGTTCACCCACGACTATCCAATGTTTCTGGTTCTCTTCTCAGCTGGAGACATGGCCGAGGCAGGCGTAAATCCACCGAGTACCGCGAAGAACGTCCTCTCGGTGGGTTCTACGACAACTGGTGCCTTCAACTCAAATCCCATTGGCGAAGTCTTTGACTCCTCGTCCATCGGTCCAACTCTCGATGGCAGGATAAAGCCTGATTTGGTAGCCCCCGGAGTCATGTTGTGCTCCGCCAGAGCAGAGGAGGCTGTGTTCACGACCGGAGGTCCCTGTTCACAGACGACTCATGAAGACGGCTCGACGCCGCTCTACATGACCTTGAACGGCAGTTCGATGGCGACTCCGGTCGTTGCAGGTGCTGCAGCCATGGCTAGGCAGTACCTGAGGGAGGTTGCTGGGATTTCCGAGCCCCGCTCTGACCTGATTCGGGCGCTGCTAGTCAATGGTGCCGATGACCTCGGTGAGCCGGACGTACCCAACCCCTCAGAGGGCTGGGGTCAACTGAACCTCTCGAACAGCCTCTTTCCCAAGAAGGACTCTCAGAACCTTACCGTCTACTTTGACTATGACCGTGCCCTTCTCCCTGGGCACAGTTTCATTTACACGTTTGAGATGTTCGAAGGTGTAGGATTCGATGCAACCCTCGCTTGGAATGACCGCGAAGGATCTGCCACTGCGGACCAGAATGCGAGCAGGCTGGTTAACGACCTTGACCTTACTATCATCTCCCCAGATGGTACAGTCTACAAGGGCAACAACTTCATTGACGGCATAAGCTCCTCGGGTGGCAGCCGGGATCAACTGAACAATCTAGAGAGAATCAGGCTCCCGACCGCCCAGACGGGAGTATGGACCGTTCAAATCGGCCACTCCGGCGGTTTTTCACAGGACTTCTCCATATTGCTCAGTGCGTTAGCCGAAGAGAGGCAGGAAACAGATTTGACGGTTCTCCAAGGTTCGATATCAACCCTCGACCAAAACCCCTTACAGGATGAGACGATTTCAATTCAGTTGGCTTGGTCTAACCAGGCTTCCGCCCAAACAGGTCAGTATTCAATCATGCTGGAGGATATTTCAGAGGGCACTGTCATCAGAACTGATGCGTTGCCCCCCCTCAACGGAGGAAGCATTGAGTCACTCTCCCTGTACCACTCTTTCTCCACTACTGGTGAGCACGTTTTGCGTCTCACTCTCGACTACCTATCCCAGGTCGATGAGCTCAATGACGAAACCACTGGCACAGACAACAACGTGTTCGAGTTTACTTTCGAAGTGACTCAGATTGGAGTCAGAATCACCGCTCTGATGGAGAACGGCTCTCTCCCAAGTAATTTCGAGGAAGGCATTCAGGCGCGCTCGAGGAACTTAGACCCAAGCACAGCGAGTTGGATTAATTTCCAACTTGAACTGAAGAACGAGGGAACTTCCGAGATTGATGTCAAACTGAGCGTTACCCATGTTCAAGTCGTCGACGAATCCGGTATTCTAAATTCACCTGGAGACGAATGGTGGCGAATTCTCAACGAAAGCGGGGACGGCGACGACGATTATTGGATTCTTTCACCTTTCGGTCAAGTGGGTGACAGGAGAATAATCACTCTGAACCTATCAGACCGGGACGCTGACATCTCAGACACAGCTGAAGCCAGATACGCGTTGCCTGGCAATTTCGTTACTGATTTGACCCTGTATGACAAGAACGCGCCCACTATCTCTCATACCATTCGACTATCTACTAATGTCCAGAGGGTCGAGGGACTGTTCACAGTCGCGGCCGGAACAGATGGACTAGGGGCCGAGCCTAACAAATTCGCGGTTTTCTCTCTCTCCATCAAGAACATCGGGAACGGTCCGACACAATATTTGATTTCGTGTGACAGTCCGAACCGGTGGCTTGTCAACATCGGCAACAGTCAGTCATCCAATGTCACTCTCGGACCCCTCAGCAGGCTCCAGTTCGTCCCAGTCCCCATTCGTGTCAGAATCCCCCACTCCTCAGGGGGCCTTCCTGCAGGCACGACTGAACTCGTGACCTGCGTGACTACGTCTGTGAACGACCCTACCCTCAAGACAACCGAAGAGGCTTTTGTGGAGGTTTTTGAGAGTCGTGCTTTCTCAACCGAAATCCACGATGTCGATGGCAACGCTCTCGGACCCTTGGCACTCGCGGAGACCCGGGCTGTCCTCAACGGAGACTATGTCTCCACATTGCTAGCACTTAGCAACGAAGGCAATGTCCCGCTCCAATTCGAGGTCAGAGCGCTCTCCTCGAGCAATACATGGCCAATCCAAGTATATGAGACTGAAGAGGGCCCACCAACCGTCGAAGTCGAGTCACTTTCAGTGCTGCTGCAACCGGGTGATTCGATTGAAATCACCATCAGAACCATTGTACCACTTGCGGCAAAGGAGGGTGAAAAGAATACTATCACCATCAAAACAACGCTCGACGGAGGTCCCATTGTGAGCAATGGAACCGAGTTACAGGTCCATGAAATCACTACATTGGATGTCCAAAGCACTACGGGGTTCACAATGGCAATGGGGAGATCTGGCAACGCTGAGATAATGCTACACAATTCAGGAAACGTCCCCCTTTCAATTGAGTTGACACTCGGAACTCTACCCTCCGAATGGTCTGGTGGATTCCTTACAGGTAAGCAGTTTTCTATGGATATGAACAGGGACTCGGTCATCACCATTGGACTGGAATTACCTGGCAGCATTCAGCCCGGACTAATGTCCGATAGCGTACCTGTGATAGTTGAATCATCATCCCCAAATGGGGATGTCGAAGTTCAGACGATAAATCTCGACGTGACTGTAGTTCCGTCCATCTGGCTCTTGGTGGGGAGTGAAACTACTCAGATTCTGGATATCGGGATTGTTCAGCCTCAGAGTTTCGTAGTGACGGTACAGAATCTGGGGAACTCTGTAACGGGAGTAAGCCTGAGAGTAGAGGGATTGGAAGGATGGGATGTCCTCATAGTCCCGGCTTCCATAAATGTCCTAGGCGTAGGGGACTCTGCCGAAGTCCGCGTGTCGATCCGCCCTGCAGCATCATCGGACGATGGCTTGCAGCAATTCCAAGTCATTGTCAACTCCACTGGGGCGAGCGAAGATGTCGTTATCACCGAATCAACTTACTCCGTAGAGGTCAGCAAGGCCAGATCATCGAAAAATAGTGGATTGGCAGGGGCACTGGAAGCCATGGGGCTCCCTGCTTGGACGCTTGCCATCTTCTTCCTGTTGACTGTCTCAGGCATTATAGTTGCGGGGATGAGATTGCGCAGGACTTACGAATCTCTCAGCCCTGAAGAGGAGATTATCCCTCGTGGTTCGGCCTTGCAAGCAGGCACCAAGGCCGAGAGACGTGCCGCCGCATTGGACACCTCTTCCTCTGGGGAAGTCGTAACGGATGAGGTGTCAAACAGAGAAATCCAGGATGCCTTGGCTGCTACTCTCCCCACACTGTCCATCCACCGAGCCCCTGAAGGTGCACCACCACTCCCCCAGGGGGGCCTTCCAGAAGGATGGACGATGGATCAATGGATTGCCTACGGCCATCTTTGGTGGGAGCAGAACAGCCCCTAGCATCGCTTCATTTTTCTGTGCATCCTCTCTGGCGATGACTATGGCAGGCTCAATCGTGCTATTCGGACCGCCAGGAGCCGGCAAGGGAACACAAGCCACCAGAATCGTCGAATTGACGGGAAAGCCGCAGGTTTCTACTGGAGACATGCTAAGAGCAGCAGTTTCTGCCGGCACTGAGTTGGGCATAGAGGCGAAGGGGTACATGGATTCTGGCCATCTTGTCCCTGATCAAGTCATTATTGGGCTGATCGAGGAACGACTCATGGAGCCCGATGCAACAAATGGAGTGCTCTTCGACGGCTTCCCGCGAACCGTCCCCCAAGCCGAAGCTCTCGCTAGCATCACCCAAGTATCCGCTGTCATCTCAATCGAGGTCCCCGACGGGGACATTGTGGATCGCATAGTCGGCAGGAGGATGGATCCGGACACCGGTGACATCTACAACATCTCATTCAAGCCCCCTCCCCCAGAGATCGAACACCGACTCATTCAAAGGAAGGATGACACCGAAGAGACGGTTAGGAATCGACTCGAGACCTATCATGAGCAGACGGAACCGCTCGGCTCGTGGTATGGAAGTAGGGGCCTACTGATTCCAGTTGACGGGTGTGGCACGATTGCTGAAGTGGGCGATGCAGTGACCTCCGCTGTCATCAATCTTTGAGGTGCACCATGGGAAGACGCAGAAAACGCAGTGGGCGGAAACAGTTGAGACGCAGGGACGGCGCTGAGAATGCGGTAGAGCAGCTCTCGAACATCTTAGGGGCGAGTGTAATTTCCAATCAGGAGATTGCCGACAGCGCGGCACGTCAATTGATGGGCATTGGAAGGAGGCACGGGGTGCGTGCGAAGCCATGGGTCACCCGCATGATTTGCAGGGCTTGCCAACGTTCTCTCACTCCCGGCAAGTCTTCCCGAGTTAGAATCGATTCTGGTGTAGTCATCACTACTTGCTTGAGGTGTGGAGGGGTCCAGCGGACGAGCCTGGATTTCAAAGAGGTGAATCGAAATGGCTGACAACGTGCCGAAGGCTGTGTTGTCGAGGGCGAAGAGCGACCAGATTGAAATTTCAGTCAGAATTGGACGAAGCGGAATATCCGAAGCCGTTATCGGAGAGCTCTCCGAACAGTTGGACAAGAGACGCCTAGTCAAGGTAAAGGCGAATAGGGGATCTGTTCCACGTTCTAGTGAGAAAGCGGAGTTGTTTGAGGGCCTAGCTGCAGCAACTAATTCGAGGCTCGTGTTCCAGCGAGGAAACGTCGCTGTGTTCTGGTTCGGATAATTCAGTTCGAGCAATAATGACTATGCAGTCTTATCATTGAATGGTGATGTATTTAGAGGCGGCAAATCTCGGCGTGAGCGATGGTTAGCGAACCGCAGGTTGTACTGGCAATTTTCGCGGTATCTTTCATTCTAATTCTCTCTGAGTTCGTGCACAGGACAATCGCTGCTTGGTTTGGTTCCACCCTCCTCCTATTCTACGGACACGCTACGGGGGTGTTCGACACGCAAAGCGAGACTCTTGAGCACACCATGCTCGGTTGGATAGAGTTCGAGGTTATCGGCCTGCTTCTTGGGATGATGGTTTTCGCCGCGATTCTGGAATTGTGTGGGTTCTTCGAGTTCGTTGCTGTGAAGGCATCAAAGATGAGTGGGGGGGATCCTTGGCGACTGATTGTCCTCCTTGGCACATTCACCACCCTCATTTCACTAGTAATAGACAATGTAACTGCCATTATTATCATCGCACCGGTAACACTGAGAATCTGCAACAAACTGGAGATTAATCCTATTCCACCACTCATGGCCGAGGCAATTTTGTCAGATACTGGTGGTGTTGCATCTATGGTCGGCGATCCCCCTAATGTGATGATCGCTGCACAGGCTCACTCAATGGGGTTGGAGCAATTTGGATTCAACGGTTTCCTGTTTCGTTTGGGTATCCTGACGTTGTTGGCGTGGGTCGCCACGCTTAGTTACTTCAGGTGGTACTATCGTGACTGGAGGAACCAGGTGCCCTCTGACTTGGAATTGTTGCTGGAGGATGAGTGGGACGCCGTCACAGACCGAAACCTGATGAACACGACTCTAGCAATCCTCGGACTCACCGTCGTGATGTTCTCTGCAAAGGAGTTCCTCCATCTCGAAATTGCGATTCATGCCATAGCTCTCGCTGGTGCCGGACTAGCTCTCATTGCCGCCAGACCGGTGGAGGAGGAACTCGGAGAGGGCTTCATCAACGATGTAGTAGACAAAGTTGAGTGGCAGGCGCTCCTCTTCTTCGCAGGCCTTTTCATCCTAGTTGGTGCGGTAGGCGAGGTCGGTTATTTGGAAAAAATGGCTAATTGGATATTCGAAAACTTCGGAGATGACGAGGTAGTACTTGCAGTTGCAATTATTTGGGTCTCGGCCATTTGCAGCGCGATAGTCGACAACATCCCATTCACTGCTGCCATGATTCCGGTAATCGTCAGCATCACCGAGGCCAGCAACGGAGAGATCTCAGCCGCACCCCTGTTTTGGGCCTTGGCAATGGGGGCCGGGTTCGGAGGAAATGCCACACCAATCGGCTCAAGCGCCAATGTGATGACGGTCGCCATCAGCGAACGCGGCCCCCGACCTATTACCACTAACGAATGGGTTCGCGCCGGCCTACCCGTGATGGTAATCACATGCATCGTAGCGACAGTTTTCATGATTCTTTTCCACGGAGTGCTGTACTCCTAATACACGGGCCTCGAACCCCGCTACAATCAAGGCGTATCGTCTTGTGCCATGCGCATGAAAGAGTGCCCAGTATGCGGTTTTTCACTAAAGGGCCAGTTCGTTTGCCCTGCATGTGGGTCAGACTCCCAGACCCAAGACAACGAAGAGAACACCGCTGTGCCTGAACCAATAACTGAACACAGCTCTTCAGTGCAGAGCGAAGATATTACCCGACCAGCAGTGGCCCCACAGCTGCTGTTTGGAATCGAGCATGCCCCATCTCCTACGCAAGTATCCCTTCCCTTCGGCCTTGACGGTGCTCCTCAACTACCTCGAGAATGAGAATACCGGAATACTCCAGCCCCCCCTATTGGGACTACCTCTCCCGTCTTGTTCAAATACCATAGGTCGGTCGGAAAACTGCTTTGTGCGCTCTGATACGTCTTAGGTATCAGGGTAAGTGGTCGAGGTCGCTTCGCCCTGCGGGGAGACGGAGTGGCCTGAGAAACCAGAATTGATATGCCTGGACACCAGAGGCCTCACATTAGTGAGTACAAATAAGAAATCATGATGCTACAACCCGATTGGGGGATGGCTCGGCTCGAGAGCCGAAGAAGGTCGTGACAAGCTGCGATAAGTCGCGGGGAGAGGCATGAATCTCTTGGATCCGCGAATAGCTGAATTGGACCTCCTGACAATAGTCATTCCTCGTTAGAGGAAAGGGAACCCCCTGAACTGAAGCATCTCAGTAGGGGGAGGAAAAGAAATCAAATGATGATTCCGTTAGTAGTGGCGAACGAAAACGGAACAGGACAAACCGAATCTCCTTGGGAAACCTTGGAGAAATGTGGAGTATGGACATCTGAAGCCTACGTCCGGGAAGTAGAAGTCGTCCTGGAACGGCGCACCAAAGAGGGTGAAAGTCCCGTATACGTAACGGATATGGCCATGTGATGTATCCTGAGTAGCGTGCGTTGGATATCGCGCGTGAATATGGGAGGCAGAGACTTCCAATCCTAAATACTACTCGAGACCGATAGTTGACAAGTAGCGTGAGCGAAAGCTGAAAAGTATCCTTAGCGGGATGTGAAAAGACCCTGAAACCAATCGGGAACAAGCTGAATGGGCGTGAAAGCGAAGATATGAGCAGCGTCCATTCGTGCGTTTCGAAAAATGCCCCTGGGAGTTCTGATCATTGGCGAGGTTAAGCAGTTGATCTGCGAAGCCGTAGGGAAACCGAATAGTCCGCAGCCGCAAGGCGAGGGACTGGGTGTGCTCGCCCGGAGTCAATGGTGGGAGACCTGAAGCCTATCGATCTATGCCTGGCCAGATTGAAGCCCGACGAAAGTTGGGTGGAGGATCGAACCGTTGCTGATGTGCAAATCGCTCGGACGAGCTTGGTATAGGGGTGAAAGTCCAATCGAGATGGGCAATAGCAGGTTCCGCGCGAGACTACTCGTAGGTAGATCTCTGTGAAGATAGAATGCGATGTAGAGCACTGATTGGGTGTTTAGGGGGAGCAATCCCTCGGCACGCTGTCAAACTCCAAAGTTGCATTCGTCGTAGAAGCAGGGAGTGAGCCACGGTGGGTAAGCTACCGTGACGAAAGGTGAATAAACCAGCTCAGCGTTAAGGTCCCTAAATTTCAGTTAAGTGTTAATCACAAACGGAGTCCGTGGCCGAAGACAACCAGAAGGTGGGCTTAGAAGCAGCCATCCTTGAAAGAGTTCGTAACAGATCACTGGTCAAGTTTGCGGGCCCGGAAAATGGACGGGGCTCAAACTGAATACCGATACGCTGACCCTCCGAAAGGAGATGGGGTAGCGCGGCGATGTGCTCGGGCAGAAGCGAGGTCGTAAGGTCTCGTGGACCGTGTACATATGAGAATCCAGGGAAGAGTAGCAGCATAGTGCGGTGAGAATCCGCACCACCGAAGGGGTAAGGGTTCCTCGGCAATGTTTTTCAGCCGAGGGTTAGCCGGTCCTAAGGGCATTCTTAACCGAAATGTCCGAATGGGAAATGCGTTAATATTCGTATGCCCCTCTACAATAATGGTGACGGCTCGGGCTAGTTCGTGCACTCCTGTCATGGGGTGTCGAAGCGTTCTATAATCGATCGGAGAACCGTCATGGTGAGAAGATCGAGAAGGCGTGAGCAAAAGACGAATGATGCCTGGGTCCCATGAAAAACCGTAGAGGTGACCGTACCTAGAACTGACACAGGTACCCAAGGTGAGTAGCCTAAGGTGTGACGGGCAAAGTACCGCGAAGGAACTCGGCAAAATCGCTCTGTAACTTCGGGAGAAGGAGTGCCAGCTTAGAGATAAGCTGGTCGCAGTGACCAGAGGACTCCGACTGTTTAATAAAAACATAGGCGACTGCTAGATCGAAAGGTTGAGTATAGTCGCTGAATCCTGCTCAGTGCCGGTATCTGAAATCGGGTTTCAACCTGACGAAGGACCGGTAAACAGCGGGGGTAACTATGACCCTCTTAAGGTAGCGTAATACCTTGTCGCTTAATTGGCGACTTGCATGAATGGCACAACGAGAGTCCTACTGTCTCCGCGGTACGTCCGGCGAAATTGACTTTACTGGCGCACAGTCCAGTAACCTCAACCTGCAAGCGAAGACCCCGTAGAGCTTTACTGCAACCTGGCGTTGTTCAG
>Ga0257111_1000331_pt1 | contig 19874 bp, 18 predicted proteins | sample LP_taG_6_FD_191567 | JGI IMG/M metagenome (GOLD analysis project Ga0257111, IMG submission 191567) | Marine microbial communities from Northeast Subartic Pacific Ocean, Canada - LP_J_2015_P26_500m | ecosystem: Environmental > Aquatic > Marine > Oceanic | place: Canada: Northeast Subartic Pacific...
ACGCTAACACCATCAATGTACCGACTCCCAACGACTACATCATAATCACCAAGTAAATTCACCATAACCTTGATCTCGTTTGGATCATGAGACATATCAGCATCCATCTGTACAACTACGTCATAATTCCTTTCCAAAGCCCATTTAAAACCGAATATATACGCCGTACCTAAACCTTCTTTACCCGGCCGTTCCTTCAGAAAAAGGTTATCATAACGTAGCTGCAACTCCTTGATTAGGTCAGCAGTGCCATCTGGAGAATTGTCATCAATCATCAATAAATGATAATCAGGATTGACCTTAAAAACAGCCTCAACAAGGGTAGCTACGTTCTTCCGTTCATTATATGTCGGAGATATGACTAATGTTTTCATGATAAAGAATATATTTCGTCCAGTGCTTTTTGCAGCGGCAACGCTTCTACACCCAGATCTATTTCAATCTTCTCGGGACGCAAACCACTTTTCAGAGGTCGTTTCGCCAGTTGGTTAAGTGAGGCTGTATCTATTGGTTCTATCAACGTCCGATCAAGTTTGAATGTTTCAGCAATCATTTCCGCAAATGCAAAACGATTTAATAAATCACGACCACCGTAATGATAAAGTCCTTGGATCTCATGATCTATTATCCGTGAGATTATACGCGCCAGATCTATAGTCCAGGTTGGATTATTCCATTGGTCATTCACAACGGTAATCGATTGCCTATTTTTAAGAGAATCTACTACCCAATCCATGAAACTTGCTTTAGTTCTTTCCTTAAAACTGAAAACGACATTAGAGCGTAAAATGACCCAGTTCGCATCTGATTGTTGGACCAGATCTTCCCCATAAAATTTTGTTCGACCATATACGCTTAAGGGGTTTACCTCATCCTTTTCTCTGTAAGGACCATCATTGCCATCAAAAACATAATCGGTAGAAATATAGATGAACCTACCGCTGAAATTATTGAGCAGGTGTTCAGTCCCGCGTACATTCACATCAAAAGCCAGTTCAGGATCCAGTTCGCAGTCATCCACATCAGTCATGGCAGCAAGGTGGACAATCACGTCAGGCTGGAACAAGGAAATTGTTTCACGTACCTGGTTTGGTTCAGTAATATCCAGCTTAGTACAGCCATCTTTTTCTTCCAACGGGATCATTCTCCCGGTTGCTAAAATTGATTGATCGGAAAGAATATTCCGCAAGGATGTACCCAGTTGTCCGAACGCGCCAGTTATCAAAATACGACTCATTTATGCATTAAGATTTTTCGACATAAAATGACTTGGCAATAATCTCCAGTTGGCGCAGCAGGATCAATTTGTTATTGCTAGGATGGAATATCATAGTGTGGATGTAATACGTTTTATCAGTCAATCCGTCATAAAATAAATACCCTATGAATGGCCCCCCCTGGGTATCTTCAATTGCTTCCCAGATACCCGTTATACGCCAGGCAAGCCAGTCATTGAATTGGGTGGTATTCAAATTAAATTTGTATTCACTATAGCGTATACTTCCAAAATATTCTTCAGGAAAATCCATTATATATTGTTTCGCCATTTGGACATCATTAATGATTGCACCGTCTTCCCAATGTACAGCAAGCCAGCGGAAGGGCATTTCTCGACCAATCCAGAATAATCGCTGCTCTGAACTGTCAACGAGCACCTCGTAACCCCACGGAACTTTTATACCCCAGCCGTATGCCTCATGCAAATGTGTTTCCAACTCTTTCTGGCGCGTATTATTGAACATGAAACGTGCCTGCCGATATTCAAATAAATCAGAAAACTGCTGTTTTATCCATTCATTCTGTTCTTTTGCTATTTCTTTAGCCCGCACAACAGTTGGAGTGTTTATAACCAGGAATATCTGATTACGGGCGAATGGATCCTTAGAAAAAATGAACGGCTTTTCTCCAGAAATGGATTGTTGGTATTGTTTGTCAGATAAAATGCGCTTAACCAGTGCTACTCCCGGACTGGATAGATCATTACCAATTGCGCCAACGACAACCAGTGTGCTATTTTTAATTTTGTCGAATTCACGTGGGTGAACAAATGTCAGTTTGTAATATGGCTCCGGCTTAGGCGTGTACAATGTATCGTTTAAAACTGCGCTAAGAATTTCCTTAATTTTGCCTTCATCTTCCATGGCAGCGATCACAAAAATATCATCATCTGAACCCAGCGCTTCCCGTTTTGTGTCGCAGCCACACAATAACAGGACAATCAGACCCAGGATAATATTTTTTATTTCACTAGTTCTTTTATTTTCCATCAAGATACAAAATTAGCGCTTTCCAGAGCAAAAACCACTTAATTGCTATAGTCGGCTGGAAAATTTGATATGCAACTTAGCTTCCGATAAATGATCACCGCGCCCAAAACCAATGGTGGCGCTGAGGATGGAACTGCTAGACACTTGTGTCAAACCAAACCCAAACCCAATTGGATAAGGTTGATATTCCTTTTGTATAGCGCCTTCGATAAACCAAAATAATTGCAGGTTATTCCTCGCTGTTGCTAACAATTCAAACGTCGGAATTAAGATACTATTGCTGATAAACTGGTCATCTCTGTACCCTCGCAAACCATTAACGCCGCCATAACGAATTTTCTGCCCTTTATGGATAGCACCATCCTGCACCCAACGGCCAGTAGTTAACATTCGGGTATGAGCCGAAAATCGCGAGGTTATAGGTTGGTACGAACCCATAGATATCAGCCAGTGTCCTTGAAGATCTTTTTTATTATCTTTAGTCTGATTGCCCAATGAAGCAGTTACATCCCAATAATTACCATCAAATGGGGTCCAGCGGTTATTTCTACTATCTTTCTCCAGGCCAACAGATATCGCGGACGATTTATGCTTGGATAAGCCAATTGATCCACCTGTTTCTGTAGGATTAATGTTGGTGCTACTACCTCCAAAACGCCATTTTCCAAAACGGGTACCACCCGTAAGAATCGTACCTTCCTGCGCACCATATACATATTCCCCATCTCTTAGTTCTTGATCAAATTTAATTCGGAATCCAAATGGTATACCAAACGGTGCCGGTTCTTCGTGATAAAATGACAACACTTGAGACTTTTCGTTTTGGCGTTGCCAATGCAATTGCGAGGTGCTGGCTGATTCCCAAATATTTTCCAGATGAATATCGATTTCACCGGTCGCTTTCCAAATACCTCCACTACCCTGACTGGCCCCCAATACACCGGAAAAATTACTTTCAAAAGCAGGAGTAACCTGAACTAATGCAGCAAGGTGTAAGTCCTGTGTACGTCCGTAGACAAGCCTAATACTATTCTGAAAAAATTTATAACTGGACTCAATCCAGCCAATTTGCTTCATCGTTTCAAACCGTGGAGACGAGTTCACAATGGATGCTAGTAACCTGAAGGCAGTCTTTGCACTTATTTCGTCATTTCCTGAAACGATAATGGTATCAATCGCTATTGCTTCTTCAATTTTTGTGTAAGCTACTCTATTCGGGACGCCCACATGAAAAGAAGTAAGAACAAAACTGTGATTTAAAGTTTCTCCAGTTGTAAGCAGTGAATCCAGATACATTTCGACCATTTGCGAAGCCATTATGGTAGGATTTTTATCCTCGTGCACAATCAGTTCTACCGTTTGCCCGTGTAGAACAAGTACCATAAATAATATTGCTCTAGAAATACGCACGGATTTCTCCCGTTATATTGATAAAATTATCGTAACGTATATCTGAAATATAATTGATTGTCACATTGATCGAAAAATTCTGGCGCATGAGGATATGGCCTTGAATATTAACCTTTCTCGTATATCCTAGTGCGTGACCACGAACAGCTTCTGGCGGCGGATAAGCTGCCTCGCCATCCAGGTGTACTGTGGCCCATTCAAATCTGCCCTGTAAACGTCCTTTACTACTGAAAAAGTGTAGGATATCTAGACGAATACCACGCAAGGTAGCAGAATAATTACTCATCTTATGCTGGCCAGTGTCATGCCCGTTCTCCAGTAATGCTTCGGTCTGCCAAAGCGATGAGAATCGCTGCTTGATTCCGATTTCTGCCCAGGTGCCTTGGGCGCTGCGGTCCCGGCTGTGAGAAAAGCCGGATTCGACATTGGCGTCATGTTGCTTTAATTTGACTACAGCATGCGTATTAGCACTGATTGGTTCCAACCAATCCACAGCCAGTTCTGTATTCATCCGCAAATCTGCACCCCTGGGATCAAGGTTATTTAAGTCTTTCTCGCCCAGCCACCATGTTCTGATTTGCCGACCCGCACGGTTTACATAATCCCATTCGTGGCGCAATTTCGAACGAGAACGAATTATAGTTGATGCATTCAAATCATCTTCTCCATAGCGATTTACACTGAAATTTTGACCATTGAAATCCCATAACCAATCCAACCTGTATTTTATTTCCTTGAACTTCGAATTGAGCCTTTTACCAAAATCATATTCCAAACGCTGAATTCCTTCGAATTGTGTAGTCGGTTTACGACTGCCGGTTAAAATTGTATAGGAGATATAGGCACCATTAGGATCGGACACATATTCTTCAAATTGTGGATCATAACGGTATGTACCCAGCCCAATACCTACCGAGTCATAAACAGTTGCTCTGTTTTCGGTAAGTGTTTCTTCAAGCTTGATCTTTACATCCAGGCGCAATGGATGGTTTGGCCTGTGAAAAAAGATCCGTGCCTGGGCTAGATCATAATCCAGGTCTTTTTCTTCAAGTATTTGGGCTTTAATTCGCTTGCGATAGATGAGCGATTGAGTCCAGCCTTTATGGGTTTGTAAGCGAAGATCTAACTCACTGAAATATCCCCTACTCGATAAAACGAGTGCCTCATCAGTATTCAAGTGATCTTCACGGCGACCAATAGTTACGATTGTCTGTAATTTTTCCCCACCATATTCAACACCACTGGTGAAATGCTTGAATTGATTGGCTTTTTTAGATGACTCAAAAGAATAATTAATTCGGGGGTGGATCCTGCCTGGCAGTAATCGCGCAGCAAAATTAATTTGATTAAAACGATCATTACCATATTGAACCTGATTAAAATTTCCTGTAATACTTGGCACCACCAAAGTTGTACCATGAAAATCCATCAATATTCGCTTTCGCAACGCAGCGCCAATTTCATATTGGGAAAAACTTCCATTGACTGACCCCAATGAATCAATAGTAAGGGTTGCGCCCACATTGCGCAGTCTCTCCCTTTCCTGCCCACTCACAGTGATATTCCAGTCCTGATTAAAATTTACGGAGCGATCCCGTTGCAGTGTATGAAATCTACCGGTCCTGCTCCAGCCAGAGATCTGGTAACCCAAAAATATCTTTTCGCCAAGCGGTATTTTTTGACCAGATAGCTCGACCTCATGACCTATACCTTGATTATCCGCGTCATCTATGCTGGAATAACTGTTTTGGTCATGATCAGAAACAGCTAATTCTACAGATAGATTCATCCAATCATTCAATTGATGATAACTCACTACCTGAACCATCTGCTGGCTCTCTGGATTTACCAGCTTTCTCAACGGGCTATAAAGGTCCATGGTTTGGCGCATTTGATCGAGGTCATTGTTGCCCATCCATTCGTAATATAGAGTCCCATTAATCGTGATCTTTCGTGCATATTCACCACTAAATACGTCGTAGGTAAACGCCACGTTGAAATGATCACCCAAGATAGTGTCCGCTGGATCATAGACATATATACTATCCACAAATATGTAGGCACCGCTAGTGTCTTGTGTCGCACCACTTATTTGTACATCTTTATCACCCACATTTTTGAACAAGTTCATGATTTTACTATCTATTTGATCTTCGCCCGCTAAGGCCTGGTCAAATTCCCTCAACCAACTCAATTGTATATTACCTTTATTCCCCAAATTCCTTTTCATAGATGTACCCAACACACTGCGATTATACTGTGCATCTGAATATTGGTATTCAAGATAAATATCGCTATCAAAATAGATCAAGTGCCGGGGCATAAATGTCAATTCACCGATAGCATAATCAACGGTATAATCATTGTTTTCACCGCGGACCATGCGCATACCATTTAACCAGACCCGTTCTGATCCCGCTAAAATAATAATATCCCTACTGCCATCCCCGGAGGTAAGTTTATAAGGTCCTTGCTTTCCATCTACACCTTTAAACTCTACCTGGTTTAATTTTCCCTTCGATCCGGCAAATACTGCGTTGCCAGACCATTTATTATATTTAAAGTTATTATTTAAGCCAATCATCCTCCTGTTAACATTCATGAATTTACCTGACGAATAACTCACGTCAATATCTCCGGCAGTTACTAGAAAATTATCATGATTTACCTGCAAATAGACTTTATCAATTTCATCTAGTGTTTTAGTATTTCCTTCTGGCTGGATCGGTAAATTTTGATCGGAAAGGACGCCGCTAATTTGTAAATCGGGTCCCAGGGATCCCTGTATCTGCATCCGCAAACCTCCAGTAAATTCAGAGCCTGTTATCGGGCTTACACTGGCAGTTCGATAAACCGTGCCCGCCATATATAGAGCATCTGTATTTTGAATACTAGGCGTTGAACTAGAGAATGTTTCTAAAGGAAAATTATTTTTTTTTATCAGTGAATCCACAGGTGGTAAATGCAGCCACTTTGGTCCAACCTGCAACGGTAAGGAACTAGAAAAATGATTATATCTAACTGCCAGGGTTCTTGGCTCCTTTTGGGTTCTTGGCAATGATAACATTCCTTGCACTGCATCCAATGCATAGTCAAACGGAACATTATCCAATGCATTGATGATAAATGTTGAATCGATGATCAAATTGTGACGCAGCTGAATTACCGTAGTAGTCGCTGGAACATGGATTGTATCTATTACTGATAATATTTGCCCAGTCAAATAACTGCTCAAGGCAGTAAACAAAATAAATCTACTATTCAAATTGAAGTACCAGCATCCTTTGGTTAGTTAAACATATTAAGTCTCGATTATTTACTGCACAGTCCAGCAGTTGTTCATCGGCACGTATTGGTATTGAAAATTCACTTGTTTCTAAATGATCGAGGATCTGACCTTGCCCCTCAGCGTTGACAACTATCCATTTATTTTTAACATACTGCAATTTTGAAGGTGCTGAAATAGCCACCATTAGTTTGGTTTTTATTCGACCCAGGCGATTGAATATTACCACTTCCCCCGTACACGAGAATAATAGACCTATATCACCATTAGGTACGATTACCATTGACTCCAGACAGACCTCGTCGATGGTTTGCTGGTTTAAATCCAGAAAGGGTAACCGATCAATTCCGGAAGCATTGCCCCGCCGAATTAAATGGTCATCTGCAGAATAGAGATAATAATAACCCCAGGTGTCTGTAGAAATTTTATCGATATAAACACCAGATCCATCCTGGTATGGATCCAGGCTAATACTGCCGGTATAGTTTAGTCTATAGTCATAACGCAGGATCCTTTTTTGACTACGATCGCAGACGAGCAGATCTAGGTTGGAAACGGTGAGCCCGACAGGGTCAAAAAATGCATCATAATCATTTCCAAACCCGCCTGCGAATATGAAATTCCCTGCAGGTGTACGGGCAGCAAGCCTACGCGACTTACTGTCTAGGTAAAAAACCCATTCGCCTGGTCCTGTAGTAATGATATCTGGAGAAAATTCTTGAGCCTGAAATTCGCTGGGAAATTGATATACCTGTACTGACTGGCCATATAGACCACTGACCAGGTAAAAAAAGACAATAGCCCTAATCATAGGGCCAATACGATCAAATGACTGGTTTTGTTTCAGATACTTGTGGCGGTTTTACTAGAAAATAGGTACCCACACCTATCATTATGATTGATATTAGCTGAGCACCAGAAAGTCCAAAGGCTGGCTGAACTATCCAGATATACTTTGGATTAATACGGATGAACTCCATACAGAACCGTTCTATTCCAGCAAAAATAAGGTATGTAAAAAACAAACTCCCCTTGACCTGGATAGTTTCCCGTTTATTCCAGAGAGAATAAAATATCCCTAAACCAATGATCGTTTCCATGATTTGAGTTGGAAATACAGTAATTACATCACCAGAATTCCAACCAGATAGGTCTACCCAAGGATAATTGTAAGTGAATGATCCGTATGTTGTTGGCGGCGCACCATTTTCAAAAGTCATACCAATTAAGAATTTCGTTGGTAGACCATAATCATCCCCAACCAAAAAACAACCGACTCGACCAATAGCGTAGCCTAATATCAGTAATGGGGCAACAATATCAGCGAAGGTCAACCAAGGTAAATCATTCTTTTTTAGCACAATAGTCACTCCCAAGGTTCCACCCATTAAACCACCAAGGAAAACAAGACCCGCACCGCTGAATATCATCCCTGTGGGGTCACCCAGTACACGATCAAAATTCTCCAATAGATAATAGATCTTTGATCCAACAATTCCACCAATCGCCGCCGCAGTTAGTATATCAGAAGCAAGTTTATCCCCATAACCTAAGCGGCGCATTTCCTTTAGCAGTAATGCGTAGCAGGTATAAAAAGCCACAACCAGCATGAAGCCATACGAATAAATGGCCAGATGAAATTCAAAGCCAAAAAAACGAATTATTCCAAAATCATAGATTACAGGCCACATTATAATTTTCCTCCACAGTTTGCGCAATATTTATTAACAATCCCTGTTTTATTACCACATCCAGGACAATATTTTTTCCCATCGAAAACACTACTATCGTCTTTTTGGTAGTAAAAAATAATTCCCACAAGAATTGCCAAAATACCTAAAACTGCAAATGGTTCCCATAATGGTAGTCTATGTCGTTGCGGCACCACTTGATTACTTTGCGGCGCTTCTGACTTGCCCTGGGAACGCTCGCTCAATAGTTGCTGTAGTAACACCATTGTTGTCTGTGTTGTATGATTTGTATAGGATATAGATATTGTTTTAGCTGACATTGCGGGTAACTCAGCAACGTGTATCTGATGAAATGTTATGCCATGCTGATCTTTATTAGCGGTCGATTTTTGCGCTAGGGTAAAATCTTGCGCAACCAGTGGTTCTTGAATAAAAATATGGAATTCATTCAAAGGTACAGTTGCCTGCACCGTGTAGTTGAATTTCCGTGTACTGGATGTATCAAATGGCACGTAAAAAACAAAGATTCGAAATGATGGCTTATTAAGATCCAACCGTACCCAACTATTTGATTCTTTATTATCTATTGGTACAGGTAATACTTCGGATTCATCATTCGCTATTCCTGATACAAGAAATACTGAATCCGTTGTTGCCGGCACAACCATTTCCAATGCTAACGGTAGAGCAGATTTTTCCACTTTCCCATTCAATTCAACCATCACACCACTGTAATAGTATTCCGGATAAATGTAGACATCCAATTTTGCTATAGGAGAAGTGGCAAGAACATTCTGATAAAATAGTATAACTATGTAGAGATATTTTCGCATCCAGGTTAAAAATTTATAATTATACCATTACCAAATCTAATATAATTATTACAGACCAATCATAATTGCGTTGTAATAAGTGTAAGAACAATTAAATCATAGACTGTATGGGCGTATGCTGCTGGCCCAAATCCGCGAAAAACATAGATGATACCCAGAAATACACCAGCGATAAAACGCATCATGAATACTGGAAAATTTGGATCTTCACCATAATCACCCATAAAATGAAAAAGCGAGAACAGTGCGGCAGCAAAAATTACACCACTTGCTATTTTGGCTATTTTTTTCCACTGGAAGATGAAACCAAGTATAGATCCAAAGCCAGCGATAAGGATAACACGAAACACAAACTCCTCATAGATCCCAGCACCAATTGAGAGCACCACTTGCTGCAACATTGTACCAGTCGCATTGGCAATCAGCAACGGCGTTGTGGATGCCATTAGGATGTACAATGCAAACCCCCAACAAATACTTTCTAGAAACATCCAGATTAAATATTCTCCATGGATAGCAGTGGATTTAAGCGCTTTCTTCTGGCGTAAAAAAGCGACCATAAAACCAATCATGAACGACGCGCTGAACCCGTACACACCGTATATGCCAAACAAACCCAAAACTTGTCGCATAAGTACGTCTGCACCATTCCGGAGTATTACGATATCATTTACAGAAATGGTGAATACACCAATCTCATAAATAACAAATAGCGGAATAGTGAAAATGAAACTATAAAGGGGTGAGTTTGTCGTAGACCAATAACTGGGATTATTCATCGATTAAATCATAAATCATTTATCTATCTGTAACACTGCCAGGAGCGCTTCCTGAGGAATCTCAATTTTTCCGATCAATTTCATGCGTTTTTTCCCCTGTTTCTGTTTTTCCCAAAGTTTTCGCTTTCGGGTAATGTCCCCCCCATAACATTTTGCCGTTACATTCTTTTTTAATGCCTTTACTGTTGACCGGGCAATTACTTTTGTCCCCAAGGAAGCTTGAATAGGGACATCAAAAAGTTGTCTCGGTATTAGTTCCTTTAATTTACTGCACAGCGCTACACCCCGATCATATGCATCGCTGGCATGGATAATGATCGATAATGCATCAACCGGTTCGCCATTCAGCAATATATCTAGTTTTTTTAAATCCCCTTGCCGGTAGTCAGTCAATGCATAATCGAAAGACGCATAACCTCGGGTAGCTGATTTTAATTTATCATAGAAATCAAATATTATTTCAGCCAGAGGCAGATCGTAATGTAACTGAGCCTTTCCTTTGGTCAAGTAATTAGTGTTTTTATAGATGCCTCGCTTACTTTGACATAGTTTCATGATCTTACCAATATATTCAACAGGTGTAATGATCTCCGATGCCATATATGGTTCCTGGATATCCTGAATATCGGAACTTGGCGGCATCTTGGCTGGTGTATCCACATCCACCTCTCGGCCATTTTTTTGCACCACACGGTACCGTGCATTTGGTGTTGTTGTCACTAAATTGACCTTAAACTCTCTTTCCAAACGTTCTTGGATGATTTCCATATGCAATAATCCAAGAAAGCCGCAGCGGAAACCAAACCCCAAAGCCTCACTGGTTTCAGGCTCATAGATAAGAGAAGCATCATTTAACTTCAGTTTATCCAGCGCTTTGCGTAACTGGCTATAATCATCACTTTCGGATGGGTATAAGCCTGAAAAAACCATTGGTTTTATATGCTTGAAACCTGGAAGCGGTTCTTCAGCCTGGTTTGACTTTGCGGTTAGCGTATCGCCGGGTAATATATGAGTTACATCCCGGATATTAGCAATAACATAACCCACATCCCCCGCACGAAGCTCTTTTGCTTTTATCATCTTCATCACAAAATGTCCCACTTCTGTTATCTCGTATTCATGGTTGTGACTAAAAAACCTCGCTGTTGACCCAGGTTTAAGCACACCATCCACCACACGAACATAAGGTATTGCACCGCGGTAATTATTATAGGTGGAATCAAAGATAAGTGCCCGTGTAGGGATATTAGAATTTTGCTGTGGAGCAGGTATTCTATTAATAATTGCATCAAAAATATCCTGTATGCCAATACCCTCTTTTGCACTGGCTAAAATGATGTCATTTTCATTACAGCCGATCAATTCAATAAGTTGCTGGCTGACTTCCTGTGTTTGGGCACTTGGTAAATCAACTTTATTAATGATCGGCACTATACTCAAATTATTTTCAATGGCAAGGTACATATTACTAACGGTTTGCGCCTCAATACCTTGGGCCGCATCCACCAGCAATAATGCGCCTTCACAGGCAGCCAATGAACGGGATACTTCGTAAGAAAAGTCGACATGACCAGGCGTATCTATGAGATTTAGAATATATGATTTGCCATCATTGTATTGATAATGAATTTGGATAGGATGGCTCTTAATCGTGATGCCTCGTTCACGTTCAAGGTCCATGCTATCCAGCACTTGATCCTGCATATCCTTTTTGGCTACCGTTTTGGTGTCTTCTAACAAACGATCGGCTAAAGTTGATTTGCCATGGTCAATATGGGCAATAATGCAAAAATTTCGTATCTCTTCTCGAATCATAAGTATGAAATTAAGCCGCTCCTCAGGGATTGACTATTGAAAGTCGGTCATTTTTTCCAATATTTCTAAAAGAAAACCAACCAATAATTATTGGGTTCATTTTTTGTTTACTCGTAAGTTGATTTATGGACTGGAGTACCTTGGTCACTACAACATATCGGAACATTTTAGAAATCTTTCCTGCTGTAATGGCGAGTGTAGCAATATTTATTCTGTTCTGGATCAGTGGAATCTTTACCCAATTCTTAATAACACGATTAGCCAACAAACGTGGGTTGAACCCAGAATTACTAAAACTCATAGGTCGAACAGCAAAAATAGGCTTAATAATTTTTGGCTTCGTTACAGCGCTAGGAACAATTGGCATAAATGTATCAGCTTTAGTTGCGGGGTTGGGGCTCACTGGTTTTGCACTAGGTTTTGCTCTCAAGGATGTGGTATCAAACTTAATTGCCGGTTCTATGATCCTGCTGCATAGACCGTTTAAAGTTCATGATATAATTGGTGTAGCTGGGCATGAGGGAAAAGTAATCGATATTGATTTGCGCTATACAACAATCGAATCTGATGGAAAAAAAGTTCTTATCCCAAATTCTACCCTGTTTACGAAAGAGATTAGTATTCTGAATTAATCAGGGCGTGTATTTTTTCTGCGCTCTAAGCAAAATTAGATCCGCTTTTTGGGGCTCTCCATCCTGTGCAACAGAAACAATTCGAATAGCTTCTATGAGCGGTATGTTTCTGTTATCATAGTTGGCGTATAACGCATCGATGTGGCCGGCGACAATATTCAGATCATAGGTAACTCCCTGAGATATATGTTCATCTACGATATCATAGAACCGATTAATGTAATATGGTTGAACCCAGTACGGATTACTCATATACTGCTTTTGTACTTCCTTTTCATGGTGCAACTTCATCCGTGCAATGCCTCCATACGAACCATTTACAAAGGCAACTTTTTCCCCCTGACTGAGTTTCATCCAGTAATCAGCCGGAGCTTCTGATTGTCCTGATATGATACTTACAAAAAGGATCCATATGCAAAAAATAGGTGTTTGGTATGAATTCAACTTCGCCTCCCCATAAAATGGTTTACTATTGGAATTCTGCGACCGAGTCCAAAAGCCTTCGAACTCACACGCAGACCCGGCGGCGCCTGACGACGCTTGTATTCGTTAATAGTGATCCTGTGATAAATATCATGGACAATATCAGGATCAAATCCATCTTGGATTAATGCTGCTGGTGATTCACGATTTTCAATAATACGGTTTACTAATGGACTGACAATATCATAATCAAAAGGATCCACCTGTTCTGGTCCCAATTCAGCGGAAGGTGGCTTTTTGATACAATTCGCCGGAATTCTATCCTGATCAGCAACGTTATTTACCCAATTGGCCAGTGCATAAACATCATTTTTTGATAAATCTGAAATAACAGCAAGACCACCGCTCATATCACCATACAACGTGCAATAGCCCAGGGCTATTTCTGTTTTATTTCCCGTGGATAACACGAGCCAGTTAAACTTATTGCTTAATGCCATCAGTAGATTACCTCTCGTGCGCGCTTGAACATTCTCTTCAGCTACATTGCGTTCCGCACCATCAAAATGAGGAACGAGTGTATGTTCATACTCCGAAACAATTCCTTGAATTGCAATCAATAGAAAGTCAATACCAAGGTTATCTGCCAATTGTTGCGCATCACCTTTGCTATGATCGCTTGAGAACCGGGACGGCATAGAAACACCATGAACATGTTCCAATCCCAATGCATCTGCAGCAATACAGGCCACCAACGACGAGTCAATTCCACCACTTAAACCGATAACAGCTTCCTTGTACCCCGTTTTCTTAAAATAATCCCGTACACCGAGCACCAAACCAGCATACAATTCTCCCTCTCTATTATCTGCGGGTAATGAAATTCTACTATCGGAACCTGTATTAACATAAACGATCTCTTCAGAAAATATAGCGCCTAGACCGATTAGTTCTCCCGTACCATTTACCGCTAAGGACTGTCCATCAAAAATAAGTTCATCTTGAGCGCCAACAAGGTTGCAATAATAGAAGGGTATTCCGGTTGCTTGCACTTTATTTAGGACAAGCCCCAGTCTTTCTTTCAACCTCAGTTCATGATAAGGAGAAGCAGAAATATTCACTACAAATGCTGCACCTGCTTGCTGAAGTTCTTCTGTGACTTTTCGATTATAATCCTCATCCCAAAGGTCTTCACAGATCTGTAGTCCTAGATTGATCTCTTGTCCACCAATATCTACCTTGCAGACTCCCAATTTAGATCCAGCATTGAAATAACGGTCTTCATCAAATACATCATAGGTGGGTAATAATATTTTATCATATCTAAAAACCTGCTGGCCATCTACACATATAGCAGCAGAATTGTATAAATGACTATTCTCGCCATGTACATAGCCCACTACCAGAGGTATAGTCGCCCGGGAAGCAATTTCAGCTAGAATAGCCATATTTCCCCGCACAAATCCATCTTCATACAATAGATCAGCAATGGGATATCCGGTAATTACCATTTCTGGGAAAACCACCAATTCAGCCCCATTTTCAATGGCCTCACGATAATTATTTAAGATAAGTTTTTTATTATCTTCAAAAGCACCAACAGTGGGATTTATCTGACAGAGGGCAATCTTCATTAAAATATAACCTCAAAAGTTGAATAGGTATTGGTAGGTTCACTCCATTGTAAGTCTACTCTATCCACGCGAGAATGGGGGGAACCAATATGAAGCCATCTTTCCAGGGACTTCAAATTATTTTCCTCACCCTCTGCTTCCAGATATACCGTTCCGCCTGGTATATTTTTCACCCAGCCTGTTACTTTTAATTTTACAGCCTCTTGCCGAGTTGAACACCTGAACCATACTCCCTGTACTTTCCCAGACACGGTAGCTTTGAATGCTTTCACAGTATTAATTTATTACTTTAAGTGTTATCTTTAATAAATCTTATTACTTCATTTGGATCATCAACATTACGTAATTCATTCATCTTCCAGCTGTGTAAACCAATGATCGGTTTTTCCAACTGTAGAACATATGATATTTCGGATAATGTCCCGTATTTTCCACTTATTGCTACGGCAACGTCACAATTATACGCCAATAGTGCATTGCGGGAGATGCCCATGTTCGTTGCGATTGGTACTTTTATAAAATCATTCATTTCATCCAGCATCGATCCTTTTAGAATACCCACACAAGTACCACCTTTCTCACTAACACCTTTAGAAATTGCTTCCATCACACCCTTTCCTCCACCACAATAGACAAGATAGCCTTCTTCAGCCAATAAGCCACCCAGTTTGTATGCTTTCTGATAGATGTTATCACTTATTTGCCGACCACCTAAAACTGCAATGCGGGTCAGGCTGAAATTCATGGATCAAGACGATAAATTGTTCTGGGAAATGGAATTGTTTCACGGATATGCTTGATACCGGTGATCCAAGCCACAGTACGCTCAATACCTAACCCAAAACCGGAATGTGGGACGGATCCATATTTACGAAGGTCTAAATACCAACTGAAGTCTTTCATGTCTAAACCATGCTCTTTGATCCTGCTCTCCAAAATCGCCAAATCATCTTCTCTTTGTCCACCGCCAATAATTTCACCATATCCTTCCGGAGCAAGCATATCTAAACCGAGCGCAAGGCTTTTATTCTCAGCATCACGTTTCATGTAGAAAGCCTTTACCTTTGCAGGCCATCGGTGTACCATCACTGGTTTATCAAATTGGTCAGATATAATCGTTTCATCAGTTCCGCCAAAGTCTGACCCATAGGTGAAGTCTGACCCGTGATCTTCAAGTGTCTTAGCTGCTTCATCATAAGTGATGCGTGGAAACGGTACTTTTACGTTCTCTAGTTTGGAAATATCTCTTTCCAGTGTTTTCAATTCTGTTTGACAGTATTTAAGGCAACTTTTCACAATATATTCCACAAACTGTTCTGCCAAATTCATGTTATCATCGAGATTGTAATAGGCCATTTCTGGCTCAACCATCCAAAATTCAGTGAGGTGTCGCCTTGTTTTGGACTTCTCTGCTCTAAAAGTTGGGCCAAAACAATAAACCTTACCAAAACTGGCCGCTGTAGCTTCGGAATACAACTGTCCGCTCTGGGTTAAATAGGCCGATCGTTCAAAATAATCAACAGCAAACAAATTCGATGTGCCTTCACAAGCATTTGCCGTAATAATTGGCGCGTCAATCAAAATAAACCCGTTATTGTCCAAAAAATCCCTACACGCTTTGACCACCTGGTGACGAATCTTCAATATGGCATGCTGTTTTTTTGAACGAATCCATAAATGCCTGTGGTCCATGAGGAAAGATGTGCCATGTTCCTTGGGTGTGATGGGGTATTTTTTTGCAACCTGGTGCACTACAATGTTTTTTACTAGTATTTCATGTCCACCAACTGAACGAGGTTCCTTTTTAACTACTCCTGTAACCGAAACAGACGATTCTTGTGTTAGGGATTTTTTCAAGTCAAAAATATCGTTAGGTATGTCATTCCTGGTAACCACACACTGGGTCATACCTGTACCATCCCGCAAAATGAGAAACCATATTTTCCCAACAGATCTAGTATTATATACCCAACCATTAAATGTGGCTTCCTGATTTTCGTAATCCGCAATGTTAGACAAATATGTGTTTCCCATTTATTCCAGGCGTCCTTTCAAGCTAAAAATTACCATGATGTCATGATTTCGTTAAGTACATCTTGTGCGATTTTTTCTGTAGCTACTTTTGTAGCAAACTCCCTTGGGTCACCAAATTCATCCTCATCTTCACTATCAATCAAGCCGTCTCCATCATTATCAATTGCATCTGAACTAATATCCCCACTTAAGCCGTAGGCCCCGAATCCTGAATATTGTTTTTTCAAAAGTACCTTATCTTCTTTGACATCAAACCATTCTAAATCCATTGTAATAGTAAAACGGTATTCAGTAACAGCTTCTTCCTTTGTGTACGTATATGGTGCGTCTTTCACGAGAACTATCTTACCTCTCAAAATGGAATCGGCTTGGCCCTCCGATACAAGGCGAAGAATATTCTCCTCTGTAAACTTATTGATCATATTATCAGTTACTGCTTCAGACATGCCGAACTCCGCAGTCTGGTTCTCCGCTAATGGAATAGCAATACTTTTAATATGCGGCGGAATTGATCCAGCCATAGAATAGTAAATACAGCCAATAAAAAACGGCAAAATTAATGTTGGGAGTACCGCTCTCATTCGCTCAGTGATTTGGGCAGCTTATTCTTCCGACCAAGTTCATAATCATTGATTTTACGATATAAAGTTCGTTCACTCATACCGAGCGACTTTGCTGCTTTACGACGGTTGTTTTTATAATATTGCAGTGTTCTAATGATCGCTTCCCGTTCAAGGTCTTCTAAATGCATATCACCTATAGCATCATCCCGTACAAGTTTTTGTCCTTCCTCATCTATATGCATGTTCTCTCGCAGTCGCGCATTTTCTTCCGTAGGAAAAAATGATACATTTGTTGGCGGCACATTAGGAGAATTACTTCCACCGATGGCATCCTTTATAAGATTGACATCCTGTCGCAGCAATAACAATTGCCGGAGTATAAGTTCCCGCTCCGCCTGCTCGGATGACTGGTTCACAAGGACAGGTAGGTTATCGTTTCTAATCTGTTGGAATGAACCAAGCTTTTCTTCTACCATTTCCACTGTAATTCGTTCACCTTTCTGTAGGACAAGCATACTTTCTACAAAATTTTTCAATTCGCGCACATTACCAGGCCAATTGTAGTTTTTCATGACCCGGATAGCTTCAGGTACGAATCCTCGATATGGTATATCATTCCCCCGCGTAAATTCAAGGGCAAATCGTTCCACCAGTAGTGAAATATCTTCAACCCGCTGACGTAAAGGTGGTAAATCAACTTGTACAGTTTTTAGCCGGAAATATAAATCCTGACGAAACTTGTTCTTTTCAACAAGATCCCTAAGATCTTTGTTGGTTGCTGCAATGACCCTTACATCCGTATATAGTGTCTTGGAATCGCCGACCCGGATAAATTCTCCGGTTTCTGATACGCGCAGTAGCTTTACCTGTGTTTCCAAAGGAGTTTCACCAATTTCATCAAGGAAGACGGTACCCTTGTTAGCTGTTTCAAAATATCCTTTGCGGTCCTCATTTGCACCAGTAAATGCACCCTTCTTATGACCAAATAATTCACTTTCAATGATACCAGTAGGAATGGCACCACAATTTACTGTAACCATTTCATTCTGTGCACGGCGACTGAAATTATGGATCGCCTTGGCCACCATTTCTTTTCCTGTACCGGATTCGCCTGCAATTAGTACCGTAATATCGACAGGAGCGACCTGAGCGATCATTTCCAAAACCTGACGTACCCCATCAGAACTTCCAATGATTCCTGAGGTTGATTGCAGTTTTTCAATGTCAATCATGAGATTAAGGTTCTCTTATTCATTATTGTAAATATCCCACATACTACTTAGCAACGTTTCCAGGCTGGAATATTTTGGATCCCAGTCAAGCAAATCAAATGCCAGTTTTGAGGTGGCTACTAATTTGGCAGGATCACCTGGTCTTCTTTTCACAATATCATAAGTTATATTTTTCCCCGATATTTCTTCCGCTTTTTTAATGACTTCAAGAACAGAATAACCTGCGCCAGTAGCTAGATTAAGTGTTACGCATTTTTTATTTTTAGATAAATAATCGAGTGCTTTTACATGAGCAGTTGCCAGATCACTGACGTGTATGTAATCGCGTACACCGGTTCCGTCAACCGTATTATAATCATTACCAAATACTTCCATGGATTCTCTACGCCCACTGGCTAATTCCATTACTATAGGCAACAAATTGTCTGGATTTTGTTCCATATACCTAATTCTGCCGGTGATATCATAACCAGCAGCATTGAAATATCGTAACGCCACATAATGTAATCCCGTCAGGTCAGCATACCATTGCATGATTTGTTCAATGACTAGTTTTGTATAACCGTAAAAGTTTATTGGTTTTAGGTCATGGGCTTCATCTACAGGTAAATAATTTGGGTAACCATAAACAGCAGCCGTGGATGAAAAAATAAGATCTTTTACACCAAGTTCAGTCATAGCGTTTAAGAGATTTATGGTCCCATTTAAATTATTTTGTGAATATTTTCCCGGGTCAGTCATCGACTCACCCGCAGCTTTGAATGCGGCCATATGCACTACTGCATCAAATTCGTTTACCAGCGATTTTTTCAAGAAAATTTTATCCAGTGTCGAGCCTTCTATAAACTGTGCTCTATTATCCACATTCTCCTTAAATCCTAAGGATAAATCATCATAAACGGTAACATCATGGCCCGCTTCAAGCAACTCAAGTGTAATATGGGAACCGATGTACCCTGCCCCACCAGTGACAAATACTTTCATTTAAAATATGCCCTCTAATTCCTTTTCCAGTTTTTGAACCTCATCACGAAGTTTTGCTGCTTTTTCAAATTCGAGATTTTCAGCCGCTTCCAACATTTCCTTTCGCATCATATCGACAGCTAGCTGTTTATCCATTTTGCTAAAATCATCTCCCTTGCGGTTTATTATAGGTTTATAGTTATCATCTTGGATCGAATCAGCCACAGCTGTAGTGGACATAATATCTTCAACGGATTTATAGATTGTCGATGGTATTATACCATTTTTTTGATTATATGACTTTTGTATTTC
>Ga0257111_1000332_pt1 | contig 19854 bp, 20 predicted proteins | sample LP_taG_6_FD_191567 | JGI IMG/M metagenome (GOLD analysis project Ga0257111, IMG submission 191567) | Marine microbial communities from Northeast Subartic Pacific Ocean, Canada - LP_J_2015_P26_500m | ecosystem: Environmental > Aquatic > Marine > Oceanic | place: Canada: Northeast Subartic Pacific...
GAAGTTGGATCTCAAAGGCATTTATTACATGCCAAGAGTAATTAAAAATTCAAGATTAGGGGACGCCGCAATTTTAAAAGAAGTAATAAAAATTTTTAAAGAAGAAGGATTTTCTACCATAAGTTCTTTAACATTTAATTCTGAGCTAACTTTAAAAAAGGGAAATTATTCTAAAATAAAACCTAACCGGGATGACAACATAGATATCAAGAAAGCTATCACGATGCTAAGTAAACTGGGAAAATATAATTTTAGCCAAGGTGTGGTTGTTAGAAATAAAAAAGTGATCGCTGTTGAAGGTAAAGGCGGAACAGAAAAAATGCTTAAAAAATGTAAAAATAAAAAATTAAAAAACAGCGGTGTTTTAGTTAAATTTCCAAAAACAAAACAAGATTCAAGAATTGATTTGCCAACTGTAGGTTTGAAAACTTTAACTCAATGTAAATCTGCAGGAATTAAAGGAATTGTTTTAAAAAGTAAGCAAAATGTTTTTTTAGAAAGAAAAAAATGCACGAGCTTCGCTAATAAAAATAAAATGTTTATTATTGCAAAATGAAAAAAATATTTGTTTTAACTGGCGAACCATCAGGAGATAAACTGGCTTCAAAAGTTGTTGCTCAACTTAAAAGTTCAATGTCAGATATTGAATATTTGTCTGTTGGGGGTGAACATTTAAAAGCTTTAGACATTAAATCACTTTATGATTTAGAAGAAGTCACTTATTTTGGTTTTACTAAGGTTATTCTAAATCTTTTTAAAATAAAGAATAAAATTAATGAAACTGTAGATGAAATAATAAAATTTAATCCTGATATTTTATTCTCTGTGGATAGTCCTGATTTTACTTTACGAGTAGCCAAAAAAGTTAAAAAATTAAATTCTAATATCAAAACTATTCATTTAGTAGCACCACAAGTTTGGATATGGAGAGAACATCGGGTTAAACAATTAAAATCTTTTTTAGATCATGTTTTATTACTTTTTCCTTTTGAAAAAAAATATTTCGATAAAGAAAATATTCCTAACACATTTACCGGACATCCCTTGCTAGAAGAACAGGGAAAAAATAAAATTGACATCAATCAAATTATTGGTCACAGACAAAATATTTTTTCAATATTTCCAGGAAGTAGACTTTCAGAAATTAACATTCTAATTCCTGTTTTGTTCGAATTCATAAAATTAATGAACGAAAAATATAATGACATGTTTTTTGTTTTTCATTCCACAAAAGAGCATGGGCAGTTAATCAAGGATCTTTTGTTAAGAGAAGGTTTTAAAAATTGCGAAGTTATAAGTGATGAAAAAATTAAATTTGCAATTCTAAAAAAATCATTGTTCGCAGTTGCTAAATCTGGAACTATTTCTTTAGAAATATGCAATGCTAGAGTGCCATCTGTTATTATTTATAAGCTTAATATGATTAATTATTTTATTATTAAAATGTTGGTAAAGGTAAAATTTGCAAATATTATTAATATAACGGCTGACGAAGAATTAATACCAGAATTATTGCAATCAAAATGCAATTCAAAAAATATTTTTAATACCGTAAACAAATTTTTAACGGACAAACAAGCTTCTGAAAAACAAATAACAGAATCACAAAAAATAATTAATAATTTTAAAACTGGAAAATCTTCTGAAATTGCTAGTTCAGTTTTATTAAATTACCTCTAAACAAAACAAAAATAATAGGCCCAACTGTTGCAAACAAAAAAGACCAAAACAATAAATAATTTCTTATTATTTCAGGAAAAAAATCAAAGGGCATTAGCGTTCCAACTAAAATGCTATTAGAAAAATCTGGAGCTGGAAATAAAAGAAACCCTCCGATTAATCCAAGAATTATTGATATATAGGCCGTTCTTTCATTTAATTTTTTATTATAAAAACTATAAAAAACAGTCAATACAAATGCACAACAAAACAAATCGGCTAATAGAAATAAGTATAAAACACTAAAACCTTTAGAGGCAATAATAAAAGCAATAATTGAAAGTATTATAATAAAATATTTAGATAATTTTAAGTAATTATTTTTTTTATTAATATTTAGAGCAGCTTTTGCATCGACTATAACTAAGCTTGAAATTGCATTTATTAAAGTATCTATGGTGCTAATAGTTAAAGAAAGTCCAAGAATTATTATTATTAAAGATAATAATTCAGTTTGTTCAGTTAATAATAATGAGAAAAAACCTAAATCAGGCTGTACATTAGGATCAACCGACACAGCAATTAAACCGCTAAAACCCATAAAAAAAACAATTGGAATTATGAATAAAAATGAAATTATTAAACTTTTTTTAAGAATTTCATTATTTTTTGCCGCATAAACTCTTTGCCAGTTTCCTTGATGAAAAAGGTTGGTTGCAGCAACAGCAATAAAAAAGGTTAATCCCGCTGTATAATTTGGCATATAATTAAAACTTAATAAGTGAGGACTTTTTTCTTTTATAAAAGAAAATGAAAATTGATCATCTGTAAAAGAGGTTAAATAAATAACCGAAATTAAAAATAAAATCAAAATTATTAATGACTGAATAGTATCAGTAAAAATTGAAGCTCTTAGTCCGCCATAAAGAGTGTACGTTAAAGTAGCTATTAAAATTATTGATGCTGTAATCCATAATGATGTGCCTGAAATATAATTAATTAATAATGAAACAGCGGTCACCTCAGCGCATAAAAATATGAACATATAAAATATGGTCATAAGTAAAATTAATTTGAATAAGCTTTTACCAAATCTTTTTCTTAAAAATTCAATTAGTGTTGAGCCTTTGGGAAATTCTTTTCTTATTTTTTTTCCTAAATATATTAAAAAAATCATAGGAAATGCAGTTCCTAAAGCATAACCAATAACAGCTCCTATTCCACCCCAAGTTGCTGCAGAAGCTGGACCAAATAAGATCCAAGCTCCAAGCGCTGAGGCAACTAAACTTGTAGAAAGCGAAAATAACCCCACATTTCTATTTGCAGTTAAATAATTATTAAGACCTTGATACTTTTTTGAATAAACCAATCCTAACAATGTAAAGATTAAGCTTATTGCAATGACTAATGTTAGCGATGTTGTTTGGCTTACAAAGAAGTCACAAAGATAAACAACATTATCTTTTGAAAGACAAACTTTAGTTATTTTATCCATTATTCTCCCTTTCTGAATTACCGGACAGGTTATTAGGGTATAATCTCAGTCTGTTAAGACACCCCTTAAGAATTATTTTCTCAATTCATTGTATAGGAATGAAGCTATTGAATCCATTCCTTTTAAATTACTTTTTCTCTCTGCGATTGAATTATAATTTGTATTTGTGTTTATGTCGTAAGTGTAATGTGTTCCATCTTTACTCTTTATGTATTCGATGCCCGCAATTTCAATTCCATTAGATTTTAATAAATCTTCATATTTTTTTATTTCTGGATTTTTATAATCTTTTAAAATCATAAATTTATTTCCATCAGAATTTGTTGGGCAGAATTTATCTTGAACATTACAAGGATCGGCAGGACACAATTCGAAACCATCCGAAGCATCAACCTGAACAGCATATAAAAATTTTCCTTTTACAAACTCTATCCTTGTTATTACTTTTGGATCGGAGTCTATATATTCTTGTAACAATGTTATTCCATCTATTGAGTCTTCAAAATTTTTACCATTAACATATCTTTTAAGTTCATCTATATTTTGAAAGTACTTAACTCCTAAACCGCGTCCACCTCTGTTATGTTTTGTAATGAATGGTTTGCTAAAGTTTTTTGATTTTTCTAAAATTTCTTTTTTGTTTACCGCAAAGTAAGTTTTTGGAAAATTTACTCCAAATTTTTTTAATTCTTCAATTTGCTTTTGTTTGCTTATTTCAAGTTCTAAGGCTCTTGAATTATTTACAATTCTTCTATTTTCTTTTTCTAACCATTCCAATAAATCTTTTGTATTTTCTGGCGCATAACGATGACCTCTCGAGTGAGAGCTCGCACTCATACGATTATAAAATACGCCATCAGGTGGAGATTTTTTAAAATCGATACCCATCTTATCCATATGCCATTCTTCGAATGGAGCATTTATTTTTTTAAAGCTATTCCTTAAAGGAATTAGCCATTCATCATTTTCATGTATTATGTATATTTTTTTCATAATTTAATTCTAGAGATTAAACTCTTTTAAATTTTACCTTCGATGTTTTTATTTGATTTATTGAAGGTTTGACTTAGCTGCAACAACTGCAGTTTTTGCAAGAACAGCTGCCTTCGCAGTTATCCTTACAACCACATTCACAATTACAATCTTTTACTTTGTCAAACATGCTTTTAATTTAACCCAAATATATTAATTTTCAACAATTTTTTTGGGTGTAGCTAAGATTATACTTTTTTCAATCTTTTAACGATTTCAGCTTTACCTAGCGAAAGGAGAATGTTGTAAATACCAGGCCCAAACCTAGAACCTGTGAGAGCTATTCTCAATGGTTGACCAACACCTTTAAAATTGGTTTTGTGTTTATCAATTAATCCGTTCACTGTTTTTTCTAGATTTTCTTTAGTTATTTTTGACATTTTTTCAAACTCACTGAGAAAATCTTTTATAATAGTTTTAGAAGAAGCATCTAGAAGCTTGGAATCTTCTGGAGAAATCTTGATATTGTTCTGTAGAATGTACTGGGAGTTTTGATAAATATCCTCAAGCGTTTTTGCCTTATTTTTTAAAAAATTCATAGATTTTATAAGAGAATTTTCTTTAGATGTATCAATGCTTTTTTTAAATTTTTGAGAATAAATTTTTAAAAAATTAAACAATTCTTTCTCGTCCATATGTTTAATATAATGTTCATTTATAGAAAGTATCCTGGACATATCTAATTTAGATGGAGATTTTCCAACTCCTTTTAAATCAAAAAGATTAATACTTTCATTTAGGGTAAAAATTTCTTTATCTTTATGAGACCATCCAAGACGCAAAAGATAATTTCTTAGCGCATCAGACAAAATACCAATTTTTATATAATCATCTATGGTCGAGGCATTATCTCTTTTTGAAAGCTTAGATCCTTTCTCGCTGTGAATCAGGGGGATATGAGCAAACTCAGGCACGTCCCATTTCATCGCTTCATAGATTTGTTTTTGTTTAAAAGTATTTATTTTATGATCATCGCCCCTTATGACGTGAGTGATTTTCATTAAGTGATCGTCAACTACAGCAGATAATTGATAAGTTGGAGAACCATCTTGTCTTAAAATAATAAAATCTTCGATAATGGAATTTGCAATATTAACTTCGCCCTGAACCAGATCCTTAACAACTGAGTTTCCAGAAATTTTACTTTTAAATCTAATCACAGGTTTAATGTTCTTTGGAATTTCTAGGTTCTTAGGGTCTCTCCACTTTCTATTGTAAATGTAAGGCATTCCTTGTTTTTTACATTTTTCTTTTTGCTCTTTAATTTCTTCCTCAGAACAATAACACCTGTAAGCAAAACCTTTTTTCAAAAGCTCTTCAGAAATTTCTTTATGTTTTTTAATATTTTTGGATTGAATATATTCCTTATCATCATATTTTATTCCAATCCATTCAAGAGATTCTATAATTTGTTTTTTAAATTCCTCCTTTGATCTTTCTTTATCTGTATCTTCGATTCTTAGATAAAATTTTCCTTTATTATTTTTTGAAAATAACCAATTAAAAAGTGCTGTCCTAACACCACCTATGTGTAACGGTCCGGTAGGTGAGGGAGCAAACCTTGTTGCTACTTTTGACATTAATATATTATTAGACGATTTTTTTAAAAGTTTCTATATAAAGATACTAAAACTCCCTGAACTTTTACTCTATCAGGTCCGTATATTTTTGTTTCATATCTTTTATTTGCACTTTCGAGAGCTATTGAGTTACCTTTTTTTCTGATGATTTTAAGCATTGCTTCATTGTCATCGACCAAAGCAACAACTATTTTTCCATTTTCAGCTGTATTGGATTTTTTAATTATTACAGTGTCACCATCATTAATTCCAACATCTGTCATTGAATCGCCAGACACCTTTAATCCAAAATGTTCATCATTTTTGCTTAATTCTTGAGGCAAAACCACTTTACTCACCTCATTTTGTATGGCTTCAATTGGTGTACCAGCCGCTATATTTCCCAAAACAGAAATTTCTTGACCATTTTTATTTTCTTTATTGTTGTCCAATCCTCCTTTGATTACACTTGGAGAAAAAGTATTATAAATGTCATTTGCACTAGCTGTTTCAGGCAGTTTTAAAACTTCAAGCGCTCTTGCTTTGTGAGCCAATCTCTTAATAAAACCTCTTTCTTCTAAAGCTGAAATTAGTCTGTGTATACCAGACTTAGACTTTAAGTTAAGCGAATCCTTCATTTCTTCATAAGAAGGAGAAACTCCAGTTGAGCGTATCTTTCTATTTATAAAAACTAATAAGTTTTTTTGTTTTTTAGTTAACATAGAACAAAGCCTGTACATCTATGTTCTATAAAAGTTCTATAAAAATATCAATGCTAAATTAGCCTTAAATTAAAGGCTTATTTTGATGATGTTTTTTAAAAGGGATGAGTTTTTATCAATATTTTTTAATAGCGATTCACCTATTAAAAAGTTCTTTATTTTTGTTTTCTTTACTATTTCCTCAACTTCTTTTTCGGTGCTTATTCCGCTTTCGCTAATTATAGGGCCTGTGTGATTAACTAAAGTTTTGTGCAAATCGTAGGTTGTTGAAATATTTGTTTTAAGCGTTTTAAGATTTCTATTATTGATTCCGATAATTGCATTTTTGAAATAAAGTGCTTTTTTTGCTTCCTCATTAGTGTGTACTTCAATTATTGTGCTCATATCTAAATCATTAGCCACATTATAAATTTCTTTTGCTATGTCCTCATTGATTGCTGATAATATAATCAAAATAGCATCAGCGCCAAAACTTTTAGCAAGGTAAACCTGATAAGGGTCAATAAAAAAATCTTTGCATAATACTGGCAATTTAACTTCTTTTTTAATTTCAGTAATGTGTTCTAATTTTCCCTTAAAGTGTTTTTTTTCAGTTAAAACAGAGAGGCATGCCGCACCAGAATCTTCGTATTGTTTAGCTATAGATTTTGGATCATAGTTTTTGATAATTATACCCGCGGAAGGACTAGCTTTTTTTATTTCAGCAATAACAGAAATTTTATTACTCGTTAATTTATTTTTAAAATTTAAATAATTTTTATATGAAACTATTTTTTTTTTAAGATCGTCAACAGACAAAACACTTTTATATTCATTTATATCTTTTTTTTTTTCAGAAATTATTTTTTCTAGAATGTTGCTCATTTTGCAAGTTTAGATATGTGATTTATAACTTTGCCTGAAAGTATATGTTTTCTTAATTCTTGATATCCTTCATTAAAAGAATTTGATTTTTCAGCAACAAGCAAACCTGCCGCAGCATTTAGACATACGGCTATTGAAAAATCATTATCTTCACCTTTAAATATTTCTTTAATTTTTTCTGCATTATAATCCGGATCTTTACCCACAATGTGTTGAAAATTATTAACTTTTATATTTAGATCTTTAGGATTTAAAATTGATTCTTTTATTCTTCCGTTATCTAATTCAATCATATTTGTATTTGCGTATGGAGAAATTTCGTCGAGACCGTCTTCGCTATTTACAATTAATGCTTTTTTTAAATTTAAATTTTTAAGAGCTTCAGCAAAAATAACAAGTAATTTCCTATCAAAAACACCAACAACTTGTCTTTTTATTTTTGCGGGACTACTCAAAGGTCCAATTAAATTAAATATTGTTCTTTTACCAATTTTTTTTCTAACCGGTCCGACATATTTCATAGCAGAATGATAACTCTGAGCAAACATAAAACCAAAATTAAAATCATTTATGTTTCTTTCTACATCTTTAGGGCCAAGATTAATTTTAATATTTAATTTTTCCAAAACATCAGCAGAACCACATTTTGAAGAGACAGATTTATTTCCATGTTTAGCAACTTTAATTTCAAAACTTGATAACAATAATGCAGCTGCAGTAGAAATATTCAGAGTATTTTTTCCATCTCCTCCAGTTCCACACGTGTCTATAGCATCATCAGGCGCTTTTACTTGTGTTGCTTTATCTCTCAAAACATACACTCCTCCGGCAATTTCATCCGCAGTTTCACCTTTTTTAGATAATGAAGTTAAAAATTCAAATATTTTTGATTCATCAACTTGACCCACCATTATGGAATTGAAAGCAATTTTACTTTCTTCAAAGGTTAAATTTTCTTTTTTTTTAATCTTGCTTAGAATTTTTTCCATAAAACTGCTTTATAAATTTAAAAAATTTGAAAGAAGTTTCATACCTTCTTTTGTGTAAATACTTTCAGGATGAAATTGAACCCCATGAACAGGAAACTTTTTATGCATTACACCCATTATTGTATTATCTTTGGTTTGTGCTGTTATAACAAGATCTTTTCCAATAGATTTTTTCTCTATAATCAGACTATGATAGCGAGTTGCTATAAAATTATTTTTAATACTTTTAAAAATACCCGTTTTATTATGGATAATTTTGCTGGTTTTTCCATGCATGAGCGTCTTGGCTGGTACTATTTTTGAATGAAAAACCTTACCTATTATTTGATGCCCTAAACAGACTCCAAGAATTGGAATTGTTTTGTAGTATTTTTTTACAACATTGATACACATCCCAGCATCTTCTGGTCTTCCAGGTCCAGGGGATATAATTATTTTTTTATATTTTTTTGAGTTAATTTTTTTAAATTCTATTTTGTCATTTCTAACAACATCAACTTTAAAATTTAGAGAAGATGTATAGTGATAGAGATTGTAGGTAAAACTATCATAATTATCAATTAATAGTATTTTCATTATTCTATCGCCTTTAATAATGCTTTTGCTTTATTTACTGTTTCTCTGTATTCATTTTCAGGTTTACTATCAGCAACTATTCCCGCGCCTGACTGAACATAAAATTTCTTATTTTTTGCTAAACCGGTTCGTAATGCGATACAAGTATCAAAATTTTTATTTGGTGAAAAATAACCTACAGCTCCAGCGTAAAGTTTTCTTTTAGAAGTTTCTAATTTATCTATAATTTCCATTGCTCGTATTTTGGGGGCTCCAGAAACAGTGCCTGCTGGAAAACCTGCCAACATAGTGTCAATTATTTCAGTTTTATTATCAAATTTTCCAACAACATTAGAAACGATATGCATGACATGTGAGTATTTTTCTACAATAAATTTTTCTGTAACGTTAACAGAATTTATTTTAGATACTTTTCCCACGTCGTTTCGACCCAAATCCAACAACATTAAATGTTCTGCTAGCTCTTTTTTATCATTTATTAGTTGTTTTTTAAAAAACTCATCAAGTTTTTTTGTTGAACCTCTAGGCCTAGTTCCAGCTATAGGTCTGACGGTAACTTTGTTATTTCTTAGTCTAACTAGTATTTCTGGACTGCTTCCAATGATTTGAAAATCTGAGAAATTGAAAAAAAACATAAAAGGAGAAGGGTTTGTTTTTCTAAGCTTCTTATAAATTTCTATTGGCTCTTTTGAAAGGGCAGTTTCGAATCTTTGACTTAAAACAACCTGAAAAATGTCACCTTTTTTAATGTACTCTTTTGCTTTATTTATAATTTTTTTGAATTTACTTTTCTTAATATTAGATTTTACTTTAATATTGCGTTTAACTATTTTTTTATTTTTTTTCGATACTCTATTAAAAAAACAAAAATTTTTCATCATATTCAGTCTGTTTTTAATTTCTTTGAATCTAAAATTTAAATCAGATATTTTTTTATCAGAAAAACAATTTGCTATAAAAAAAATTTCTTTTTTAAGATTGTCGTGAACAACCATGTATGTAGGTCTTAAAATTCTTATGTCAGGGATTTTTAAATCATCCTTACATTTGTTGGGTATTTTTTCAATGTATCTAATTACATCATAAGAAAAATACCCAGCCAAAACAGCTGACATTGGAGGCAAACCATTAGGCAGCGGAAAGTCAAATTGTTTAATTAATTTTTTTATATAATCATATGGTTTATTACTAACTTTTTTATTTTTTGAATTTTCTTTTAAAAAAACAGAATTTTTCAAAAAATTCCAAATTTTATCAGGCTCAATGCCAACAAAAGTATATCTACCTCTGGTTTTGCCGCCCTCAACTGATTCAAAAATAAAGCTATCAGGAAAAATTAACAGGTTGTTTATAATATTTTCGAATACAGACAAATCCTTGCATTTTATTTTATTAAAAACGATTTGATTTTTTTTATTAAAATAGTTTTTTTTAAATTGATTAAAATTTGTATTTAATTTCATCGATACATATTTTTTACTTTATCTAATGCTTTTTGATTGATATCTACTTTATATTTTTTATTAAGATAAAGATCATAAGTGCCAAGTATTTTGTTTGATAAATTCGAGTTAGAAATTTTAAGATATTTTTCATATTCATTATTACCATCTTCTAATTTTGTATTTATGGTTTCTTTTATGAAAACTAGATAATTTTTTTTATAATCTTTAGAAGATACAATTGCTATATCATTTTCATTCATGCTGTATATTTGACTTAAAATTCCTTTTTCTTTAAATACATTTTTGTCATTAATATTATTTATAGAAGTCGCATTTATAGTTATATTTAAATCTTTTGCAATTTTTTTCATTTCTTCAAGGCGCAATTGCTTAGTTTTCTTAAAAATAATATTTTTTTGAATTTCTTGATTTTTTTCAATAACGCTTTTAGCGGTTAGGATTTTAATTAAATTCTTTTTGACCTTTTCGTTATTTAAGGTTGGCAATTTATTTTCGGAAGAAATAATTTCATAAATTAAGAACTGATTATTTCCACTAGTCAATTGTGCTTGGTCGATAAATTCAGAAGCAAAAATTTCTTTTAGAATTTCGTTACTCAAAACATCCTTTTTGTTCCCATTTAAATCTTCTCCATAAATATTAATTTCGGGAGAATTTTTAACTTTCAGGCTATATCTTTGTGCGATATCATTAAGAGAAATCTTACTAGCTATCAAATTGTCAATTTCATCTATTTTATTAAAAAATAGTTCTGAAAATTCATCCGTGTTTGTTAAATTTTGAGGTGTCAAAACTGAAAATTTGATTTTTTTGAATTCTTGAAAAAAATTATCTTTTTTTTCTAGATAAAAATTATTTATATCTTCATCAGAAAAATTTTTCTTATAAATTTTATCTAAATTTATAAATTCTAATTTTTTTTCTTGGTTAAAAACATTGTAAGTATTTTCAACTAAAAATTTAGGTGAATTTATTCCATCCATTACAAGCTGAACAAAAAGTTTTTTGATAGTCTCTTCTTTTAATATTTTTTCAAATTTTACAGCGCTTATGCTTCGTTCTATTAAAAATTTTTCGTATTTTGTTCTAGAAAATTTATCATTATCCAAAAAAGTAGGATCATTTTTTATTATTTGAGACAAACTTTTTTCCGTAATTACAATTCCTATCTTTTTTGCTTCTTCCACAAGCACTTTATCACTAACGAGCTTGTTTAGGGCTTGTTCGAATATTTTGGTTTCGGGGTTTTTGATTATAAATTCTCTATTCACATTTAGCGAATTAAAATGACTGATATAATCTGTAATAGAAATTTTTTTCTTATTTAAAGTTGCGATTGTACTCTGGCTACCTCCACGAAATACATCCCCCATACCCCACAAAACGAAAGGTATTATTAGCACAACCAATAAAACTTTTGACAATTTTCCTTTTGCGAAATTTCTGATAGATTGTAACATAATGATAATTAATTAATTTACTGGATAATATTCTAAAAAAAATAAAAACACCATGATTAATAGAAATATGTTTTTTGTAGCAAATTGGAAAATGTTTGGAAGACCTGCCTATTATAAGATTTTAGAAAAGGTGAACAAATATATTGTTAGACATAAAAAAAATAAAGGTTTAAATATCATTGCTTGTGTGCCGAACACTTTGCTTACACTGTATTCAAATAAACTAAAAAAAACGATAATAAAAATTGGAGCTCAAAATTGTTCTCAATTTCAAAATGATGGTCCTTATACTGGATCAGTCAGCGGAAACATGATCAAAGATGCTGGAGCTAAATATGTCATTATTGGTCATTCTGAAAACAGAAAACAAGGTGATACAGATAAAATAATAAAAAACAAAATAGAATCAGCATTTAAATCTGGACTGCAAATAATCTTTTGTTTTGGAGAAACGCTGTCTGAAAAAAATAAAAAAAAAACTAAAAAAGTTATTAGAAATCAAATACAAAGAGTCATAACTAATAAAAAATTTTTGAAAAAAATTCTATTCGCCTATGAGCCAGTATGGTCAATTGGAAGCAACAAGATACCCAAAACAATAGAATTAAATGATATTATTCATGATATTAGAAAGTTCGTTAAACACAGATATAGAACTAATAAAAAAATAAAAATTTTATATGGAGGATCTGTAAATTCCTCAAATATTGAAAAATTGAAGTTTATAGATCAAATAAATGGATATCTTGTGGGTGGGGCCTCTCAATCAAGCAAAAAATTTATTGATATATTAAAAAATTACTATAAATAACACTTTATGGAATCTTTACTTTTAAGCATCAATATTATTGTAGCAGTTTTGCTTGTTATTAGTATTTTGCTTCAAAAATCAGAAGGTGGTGCTCTTGGCTTGGGAGTTAGTCAAGATAACTTCGCATCATCAAGAAGCGCTGGAAGCTTTCTTACAAAAGCAACAAGCATACTTGCGACATTGTTTATAATAGTCAGTTTGTCTCTAACACTTGTTGCAAATAGAGATTTAAACCCAATTTCTGTTATTGATAAAACATTAGAGCAAGAAGATTCGTCTGAACCAGAAATTCCTAAAAGCAACGAATAATTAATTTGATTTAATTAAATTAAAAATATACACTATCCTTCCATGGCGCGATATGTATTTGTCACTGGCGGCGTGGTCTCATCACTAGGAAAAGGACTCTCTTCAGCATCTTTGGCTGCTTTATTACAGTCAAGAGGTTTTAAAGTTAGAATTCGAAAACTGGATCCTTATTTGAACGTTGATCCCGGCACTATGAATCCATTTCAGCACGGAGAAGTTTTTGTAACCGATGATGGAGCTGAGACTGATTTGGATATAGGTCATTACGAAAGATTTACAGGAATTTCAGCAACAAAATCTGACAATATTACAACAGGAGGAATTTATAGCGATATAATAAAAAAAGAAAGAAAAGGAGATTATTTAGGAGGAACTGTGCAAGTAGTGCCTCACGTGACTGACCGTATAAAAAAATTTATATCTTATAACATTAAAAATGAAGATTTTGTAATTTGCGAAATTGGAGGAACCGTGGGAGATATAGAAAGCTTGCCTTTTTTAGAAGCCATCAGGCAGTTTTCCAACGATGTTGGAAAACAAAACAGTTTGTTTGTTCACTTAACTTTAGTTCCTTATCTTAAAGCTTCTGGCGAGTTAAAAACCAAACCCACACAACATTCTGTTAAAGAATTAAGAAGTTTAGGTATTCAGCCTGACATAATTATCTGTAGATCGGAAAAACAAATTCCAAAAGAAGAAAGAAAAAAAATATCTTTATTTTGTAATGTCCATATAGATAATGTTATTGAAACAGTAGACGTAAGAACGATATATGAGGCACCTATCAGTTTTCACAAGGAAAAATTTGATGAAAGAGTGTTGTCATATTTTAATATTAAAAGTAAAAAATTACCAAACCTTAAGAAATGGAAAAACATTACCTCAAAAGTTTTGGGTTCGAGAAAGGATGTGAATATAGGCATTATAGGAAAATATGTTAATCTTAAAGACGCGTATAAATCTTTAGATGAAGCCCTAATACATGGGGGAATATCAAACAATCTTAAGGTAAATCTTACCAGGATTGATTCTGAAAATTTAAAAGTTGATAATCTAAAATCATTATTAAAAAATGTAACAGGAGTTCTTATTCCAGGCGGTTTCGGAAAAAGAGGCAGCGAGGGCAAAATTGCTGCCATAAAATATGCAAGATTAAACCATATACCTTTCTTTGGAATTTGTTTTGGCATGCAAATGGCAGTAATTGAAGCTGCAAGGAATTTGTTAAATATTAAAAATGCTTCAACAAGTGAATTTGGAAACAATTGCACAGCAGTTGTTGGTTTGTTAGAAGAATGGCAAAAAGGTAAAAAAACAATAAAAGGAAGCGATAGAGATTTAGGCGGAACTATGAGATTAGGTTTGTATGATGCGGTATTAAAAAACAACTCTTTAATATCTAAAATATATTCTTCAAAAAAGATTAAAGAAAGACACAGACATAGATACGAGGTAAACATAAAATACAAAGATGATTTTGAAAAAAAAGGATTAATTTTTTCTGCTTTATCCCCAGATGGAACGCTTCCTGAAATAATCGAGCTAAAAAATCATCCCTGGTTTGTTGGTGTGCAATTTCATCCAGAGTTTAAATCAAGACCCTTTACACCACATCCTTTGTTTTCATCTTTCATAAAGGCTGCCGAGGTAAATAAAGGAAGAAATTAATGGAAAACAAAATAGTAAAATGTGGCAAGTTAAGTATTTCTAATTCCAAACCATTCACATTGATTGCCGGACCATGCCAATTAGAAAATGAAAAACATGCACTAGATGTTGCTAACCAATTAAAACAAATTACACAAAAACTTGGTATTGGACTTATTTATAAAACTTCATTTGATAAAGCTAACAGAACAAGTTTAAAAGGAAAAAGAGGCGCGGGTCTTGAAAAGTCCCTTCCGGTTTTTGATAAAATTCGAAACGATCTAGAGCTACCAGTTTTGACAGATGTTCATACATCTGAACAATGTGAGATTGTTTCAAAACATGTAGATGTTCTTCAGATACCCGCTTTTTTATGTAGACAGACTGATTTGTTAATTGCAGCGGCTAAAACAGGCAAAATTATAAATGTTAAAAAAGGACAATTTTTAGCTCCATGGGATATGGCAAATGTAACAAAAAAAATTGAAGAATCTGGAAACAAAAATATTTTAGTTACAGAAAGAGGAGCAAGTTTTGGTTACAATACACTGGTATCAGACATGAGGTCTCTTCCTATTATGGCAAAGAATGGCTACCCAGTAGTTTTTGACGCAACTCATTCAGTTCAACAACCGGGTGGCATGGGTGACAAAAGTGGAGGACAAAGGGAATTTGTAGAATACCTTGCTCGAGCAGCTATTGCTGTTGGTGTCGCGGCAATTTTTATAGAAACACATCCTGATCCTGATAATGCACCATCAGACGGACCAAACATGGTTCCATTATCAAAAATGCCAAACTTATTAAAACAACTTACAACAATAGATAAACTAATAAAGAATGGTAAAAATTAAAAAGATCAAAGGCCGACAGGTTTTTGATAGCAGAGGAAACCCCACTGTAGAAGCCGAAGTTTTTTCTGATAAAGGTAATTATGCTTCCGCAATTGTTCCTTCTGGAGCGTCAACGGGCACTCATGAAGCTTTCGAGTTGAGAGATAAAGAAAATAAAAATTATCTGGGCAAGAGTGTTTTTAAAGCAGTTGAAAATATAAATAGCCCAATTTCAAAAGCATTAAACAACATTGATATTCATAATCAAACAAAGATAGATAAAACTCTAATAGACTTAGATGGTACCGAACAAAAGACAAAACTCGGAGCTAATGCAATTTTAGCTGTTTCAATGGCTTCTTGTAAACTTGGAGCAATTGAAAAAAATACTTCTTTATTTAAATACTTAGGAAATTCTAAAAATTATCAACTACCAATCCCGATGTTGAATGTTATAAATGGCGGGGTTCATGCTAAAAATAATTTAGACATCCAAGAGTTTATGATACGTCCAGATAAAGTAAATTCATTTTCTGAAGCTATGAGAAGAAGCTTTTTAGTAATTCAAAATTTGAAAGGAATGGTTGACACAACTAACGTTGGTGACGAAGGTGGTTTTGCTCCCAATTTAAAAAACACAGAAGAGGCAATTGAAGTAATAATAAAAGCAATTGAAAAATCTGGTTTTAAACCAGGAGAAGATTTTTCGATTTGTCTAGATGTTGCAGCAAACGAGTTAAAGGAATCAAAAACAATCGATTATTATTCTGAATTAATTAAAAATTACCCTATAAAATCTATTGAAGATCCTTTTTCCGAAGATGACTGGGAATCTTGGAAAAGCATGACAAATAGAACCAATATTCAGATTGTGGGTGATGATTTATTTGCTACCAACCCAAAGAGATTACAAAAAGGCATAGAAGAAAAATCAGCTAATGCGATATTAGTTAAATTAAACCAAATTGGCACGGTAAGTGAAACTTTAGACGTTGTTAATTTGGCTCAAAAAAATAATTTTAAAACAATAATCTCACATCGATCAGGCGATACAGAGGATACTTTTATAGCTGATTTGGCGGTTGCAACAAAATCATCGCAAATTAAAACGGGATCGTTAGCTAGATCTGAAAGAGTGGCCAAATACAATAGGTTATTAAGAATTGAAGAGGAGCTTGGAAAAGACGCAAAAATAGGTAAAATTTAAGTTATGTGGTTTAAAATTATAAATAATAAAAAATTTTTATTAATTTCCATATTTGTTTTTTTGTACCTTACTTTAAACCTTTTTGACGGAGAAAGAGGTTTAGTTTCTTATTTTGAAAAAAAACAAATTTTAAACAATCTTAAGGAAGAAGAAAAAAATCTATCAAAAGAACTTGATATAATTGAAAAAAAGAATGAGTTGTTAAGCGTAAATTTAGATAAAGATTTCCTAGAAACTTTGATTAGGCAAAAGCTTAAATTTGGAAAATCAACCGAAAAAGTTTATTTGATTCAACAAGAAAATGATTAGACATCCTGAAAAAGTTAAAAATCCAATTAATCCAATTAAAAAAAAACCTGATTGGATAAGATCAAAAATTTTAAACACAAAAAATTTTTTTATAACAAAAGAAATTGTAAAAAAAAACAATCTACATACAGTTTGCCAAGAAGCAAACTGTCCAAATATTACTGAATGTTGGAGTAAAAGACATGCTACCTTTATGATTATGGGCGATGTGTGTACAAGAGGTTGTGGTTTTTGTGATGTAAAAACTGGAAAACCTAGTCTGCTAGATATATTTGAGCCAATTAAAATTGCTCAAGCTACTAAATCATTAAATTTAAAACATGTAGTTATCACATCAGTTGACAGAGATGATTTAAATGATGGAGGGGCAAATCATTTTGCTGAGGTTATTAATCAAACAAGAAAAATTAATCCAAGTACTACAATCGAAGTTTTGACTCCAGACTTTTTAAGGAAAAAGGATTCTTATCAAAAAGTAGTCAAAGCTCAACCGGATGTTTTTAATCACAATATTGAAACAGTGCCAAGTTTATATCCGAAAGTTAGACCAGGCTCTAGATATTTTGGATCCTTAGAATTATTAAGTTTAGTTAAAAAAATAAACAAAAGTATGTTTACAAAATCAGGAATTATGCTTGGTCTTGGAGAAACAAAAAAAGAAATTTTACAGGTTATGGATGATTTAATGTCTTCAAAAGTAGATTTTTTGACCATAGGTCAGTACCTACAACCTTCAGTTAAACACTATCCTCTCAAAAGATATGTGCATCCAGATGAATTTAAAGAATTAAAATTAATAGCATTAGCAAAAGGGTTTTTAATGGTAGCGTCCTCTCCTCTTACCCGATCATCTTATCATGCAGATGAGGATTTTTTAAAATTGAAAAAATTGAGAGAAAAAGAATCTCAATGCCATTCGCTACAATAAAAAAAACAATTCCCTGCACGAAAGAAAATCTAATTAAAATGGTTCTTGATATAGAAAGATATCCAGAATTTGTGCCATGGTGCGTTAATGGAAAAATTTATACTAAAAATGATAAAGGAGATAGAATAGAAATCACGGCCGATCTTACAATTGGAAAAAAGTTTTTTAGCGAAACATATAAAAGTTTTGTTATTTACAAAAAATCAGACAATTCAATACATGTAACAAGTATAGAAGGTCCTTTGAAATATCTTGAAAACAAATGGTTTTTCAAAGAAAAGGGAAAAAATAGCGAGGTAGATTTTCATGTAGACTTTGAATTAAAAAATAAAATTTTAAATGCTTTAATGATCAAATCTTTTCATATTGGATTAGAAAAAATAGCTGATGCTTTTGAAAAAAGAGCAATTGAACTATTTAAGAATGCTTAGAATTAATTTTAAAGATTTGTTAACAGAATTTTTTTGAATATAAGATCGTCTTCTATTTTTAAACAAATATTTCTTAACACTAATTTTATTTTCTTTTTTAATACCTATAAAAACTAAGCCTACTGGTTTTTTTTTAGTACCACCGCCGGGCCCAGCTATTCCCGTTATAGAAACTGCAATATTGCTTTTACCTATTTTGCTAACGTTTTCAGCCATAGCTTTACAAACCTGTTCACTTACAGTTCCATATTTTCTTATGATCTTTTTTGAAATTTTAAGAACTTTAATTTTGGATTCATTAGAATAAGCAACTAAACCAAGATTAAATACTTTAGAAGACCCGCTAACGGAAGTTATGGAACTTGAAAGCAAACCTCCAGTACAAGATTCTGCAAAAGAGATTTTAAGCTTTTTCTTGTTTAATAATTTAACTATTTTTTGAGAAAGTTTTTTCATACAATAACCATATATAAAACAAGAACCGCTACCACATATAAACCCGCACAAACATCGTCCATAATAACGCCAAAACTATTTTTAAAGTTTTTATCATAATAATTGACGGGAAAGGGTTTAACGATATCGAAAATTCTAAACAGTATAAACATTATAAAATAAAATTTTAATACTTGATCACTATCTTTTGGCATATCGTGAGCAACCTCATAAAGACATATAGGAATGGATTGACCGATAAATTCATCAATGACTACTTCTTTAGGATCTTTGTTGGTTAAATCTTTTATAAAAATATTGACCGCATAAAGTGAAATAAAAAAAATTATAATTATTGAATATAAAACAATATTTGTTGAGATATTTAAAATGTGAAATAAAAAAAATAAAAACAATATTGTAGCTAAAGAAGCAAAACTACCTGGAATTTTTTTAATTTTTCCTATTCCAAATAAAGTAACAAATAAAAAATTAATTTTATTAAGCATATTTTACAACTGAAGTTATTACCTCACACGCTATAGCTTTTCCTTTTCCAATTAAACCAAGTTTTTCTGTTGTTTTGCCTTTAATATTCATTTGATTAGGATTTATTTCACATAATTTACTGATGGTTAATATCATTTTTTTTGAATATTTTTTTATTTTAGGCTTTTGAGCAATAATATTGATATCGATGTTATTAATGGAAAAGCTTTTAGATTTAATTAGTTCAATAACTTTTTTAAGCAAAATAGTAGATCTTATATTTTTATATTTTTTATTTTTATCTGAAAACAATTTTCCAATATCACCCAATCTACACGCGCCTAATAAACTATCAATCAAAGCATGAAGAACAGGATCGGCATCAGAATGACCTTCAAGTCCCAGCAGGAAAGGTATTTTAATTCCTCCCAAATAAAGACTTCTTCCCTTGACTAGTTTATGAGCATCAAATCCAATGCCAGAGTAATTTTTTCCTTTTTTTAAAAGTTTAAATATTCTTAAATCCTCTTTGTCGGTTATTTTAAAATTTTTTTTACTTCCATTTACACACAATACTTTCTCATTATCATTGGTAAATAAAGCAGCATCATCATCAAACTGTTCATAAGAATT
>Ga0257111_1000338_pt1 | contig 19648 bp, 15 predicted proteins | sample LP_taG_6_FD_191567 | JGI IMG/M metagenome (GOLD analysis project Ga0257111, IMG submission 191567) | Marine microbial communities from Northeast Subartic Pacific Ocean, Canada - LP_J_2015_P26_500m | ecosystem: Environmental > Aquatic > Marine > Oceanic | place: Canada: Northeast Subartic Pacific...
TATATTGGAAGGTTCCATAATCAAAGTGGATGTTTCTCCGCCCAGTATCTGATCGAGAATAAACAGGCTGCACAGTGCAATAATAGAAACTATATCATATCTCCATTTTCCCCATATAAACAGAGAAAAAGTAACTATGATAATGAAAAAAATGGCCGCCTGATCAAGTGTCATAAGCCGTATGCTTTAATATTCTCTTTAAGCATTTTTTCCTCAGTTATTTTATCGGCATCTTCTTTCTTATCAAATGCCAAATAAAGAATTAAGGATACGAATAATAAAAGTATGATTAATAAGAATCCCATCTCCAAATCTACGCTTAATCCTTTCCCTTTGGGTGGGTTATTTCAACAGTACCATCTTCTTAGTCTGACATATGCAGACAAGGATGTCTGCAGTACCTTTTTATCTGTTTTCTATAGAATGCAGTTTAATGCCGTCTAATTCCAAAGCCACTTGAACAGCCAGTGATTAATATAATTTTATTCACAAATCCATCAACAATAATTTTGTATCTAGAACATCAGTCCATTGCATATTATCAGTATTAGGAATCTTAAAATCTTTAGTATAACCCCAATCATGTTCTAACACTTTATTCCAGCCAACATGAACTTTAGTCCATAGGATAGGTCCATTATAAATTGGGTTATTTATATTACTATAAATGTAGTGATTAACATCTTCTTTTTGATATAATTCTCTATCAATTGAATTTCTCAACTTCCTAAATAAATTAATATCTCCAAATTCTTTTGCCGCCAATAAGCCCGTTAAATGTGCTAAAGGAGACGCTCCAGCTTCTAAATCTTCTTTTACATAGGCAAAAGGGCCTAGTTCCTTTGTAAAATTTTCTTTCCAAACATAATACAAATCTTCATTATATTTTTGTTCATACACTCTTAAAAAGGTCATCGTCCATGCATTAGTATATCCTGACAGCTGGGGATTGCAGAATTGATGTTTAGTATTATACATCTTTAAATAGAATCCATCGTTTTTATCAGTCATCTTTTGCTTAATAAAATTAATTGTCCAACTAGCTTCAACTTCAGAATAGTTTGTTCCATATAATTTGTCATATATTTTAAGACTTAATAAAGAAATAGAATTGCATTGAGCAAAATATCTACCAGGCTCACAATCTGCGCCTTCATGTATTCCTTCAATATGGTGTCTTCGCATCTCATCAATTATTCTATTAGTAAGCCAGGTATATTCATGACTGAATTCTTCATCACCAGTCATTAACTGATAAAGACCATACATTAAGTTTAAATGTCCCTTATACATTACATTGCCTTCGGATATGGGATCATCTCCCATTCCATAAGAAATCCAATCCCCCCATACTTTTGGTGATTTCATCTTCTTTATCATCAAAAACATTGCATGCTTTGCTCTATCTGCATGTTCTTGACTAATCATCGCAATGGATGGCATTCCATATGATGAAAAAGCAATTCCATAACGCCAACGTAAATGTTCCGAAGTATCCCAACCGATGAATTCATCGCCAGTTATATCCATTATTTCATATGTGTTGTATACATAATTGAATTGTCCAATTTCATCTTGTTGAAGTGTGCGTTGACCTATTGGATCAAAGTACCTTTTCGCATTAGGTAGCCCAAAAGGATAAAAAGAGTACATTACTAATAAGAGAATTATTCCTGTTAAGAAAAACGATATTTTTCTTCGTTTATTCATAAATGTTATTTGTTATAAATGAAAATATTGGATTTATATAATTAAACTGGACTAGGATTAACAATCCTATCATCCTTTTCATTTCTTTGAAAATAAAATGTTAATACTAAGGAAAATATGATATACGTTATGAATAAATAAACAGGAATACCCTGTAATCCATACCAACTTAAATCCTGGATAGATAAAAGCGCAAAAACTAAGCCTGCTTTTAATAATTCGGCAAAAAATGCAAAATTATTATTATCTAACATTGATGTAAATGAAAAGACGCTTAAAAGTAAGACTATAGCATATAAATAATTCATTGTATTACTATGACTAGAAAAGATTATAAGTAAATGGAATAACAATAAATGAGTTATAACTAATTGGGTCCATGAATAAGCAAATAACCAACGGGAATTATTAGTATTATATTTTAATTGTTTGGTTGGATTGGTGACTTCTAGTAAGGGAAATTTTTCTTTGACATCAGCCGGCCTCCATCCTGTTGGCATGAACCAAATACGAATTTTGTCAAAATATCTTTCCGCATGCCATGCATCCTTTAATAATTGCCAAAGATGTTTAAAGTTAATAATCACTGGATTCCAAGTGCGAACGGGTTTTAATGTGCCATACACTGGTTTAACATTATCAATTTCAGCTTGAAAGGATCCAAATAGCTTATCCCAAATAATAAGAATTTGACCATAGTTTTTATCAATATATTCAGAATTTATGGAATGGTGAACTCTATGATGGGAAGGAGTAACTAAAAAATATTCTAAGATACCCATTTTACCAATTAATTGTGTATGGTACCAAAACTGGAAAAAGAAATGTATAGGACCAAGAATAACAAATATCTTTACAGGTACACCTAATAAAGCTGCAGGAATCATAAAAATTGTTGAGAAGTTTATGGCATTTGAAATTGACTGCCGCAATGCACACGCTAAATTAAAATCCTCACTACTGTGATGAATAATATGTCTATTCCATAGAATATTTACTCTATGTTTTAAACGATGAGTGCAATAACCAGTAAAATCTTGAACTAAAAATGCAATAATTACTGCAAGCCAAATATTTTCAATATGAAAGACAGTTAAATTATTAACTAACCAGGAATATCCTATAATTGCAAAACCATACTTTACCCCATCTCGAATTATTTTAGTTAATCCTGAGCTAAGACTTGCAATAACGTCTGCTTGACGATTGACTATAACACCTCTTCTCTTTGCGACTAGAGCCTCTAATGCAATTAGAAACATAAAAATGGGTACTGCTACAAATAAAGATTTGATATAAAAGCTCATAAATTATCTATAATAATGTGGTGTTCATTAATAGTTAATGTTATCAATTTATAAATTAAGATTTATCATATTTTATTAAATATAAAATTAATAGTAATTTATTGCAGTGATTTTAATTATATATAATTCATGAAAGCAAAATTTACTAATGTTGAAAAAGCCTTTTTCAGCAAATCACATTTAAACAATCCTAGAACTAAAATTCCTTACATTCAAGTTGACAATATTCCTAATCTAGGTTTGTTGACTTCGTTAAGATTCCTAGAATGGACATTAGAAAACCCTCGAGGTGTAATAAGCCTTCCAACAGGAAAAACTCCTGAGTATTTTATCAAGTGGACTCAATATATTCTTTCAAATTGGGATAAACCTGAAGTAGAACAAATATGTAAGGATAATGGATTAAATACTAATAAAAAACCAAAATTGAATCATTTGAAATTTGTACAAATTGATGAATTCTATCCAATTAATCCATTACAACATAATAGTTTTTATTATTTTGTTCAAAAATTTTACGTTGAAGGTTTTGGCTTAAATCCAAAGAATAGTTTATTAATCAATAGCTCCGAAATTCCAAATTCGATTAATGAATCAATTGAAGATATTTTCCCCAATTATAAGATAGATTTATCTCTTCGATATCGAGATACCAACTCTGATATTGAAGAGAAACAAAAACAAACTATTTTTGCAATTGATCAATGGTGCAGTGAATATGAAAATAAAATTGCAGATTTAGGAGGTATTGGTTTTTTCCTCGGAGGGATTGGACCAGATGGTCATATCGCTTTTAATGTTCGTGGATCAGATCATAATTCTACAACAAGAATACTAGAAACTAATTTTGAAACACAAGCTACATCAGCATCTGATCTAGGAGGAATTGAAATTTCACGTAACCGATTAGTTATTACTATTGGCCTTTCTACAATAACAAAGAATTCTGATGTAATAGTGATTATTTTTGCAGCTGGTAGATCAAAAGCAAAAATTGTAAAAGATTCTCTTGAGATAAAGAAAGATATCAACTTCCCAGCAACGGCACTTAGCGATTCAATAGGGAGTCGCTTCTACCTTACTAAAGGTGCTGCCTATTTGCTAAATAAAATAAATATTAATACAAAGGATTGGAGTACAGAAGAAATCAATCGAGAATTGATAAAGTTATGCAAAAATCTAAACAAATTTGGAAGTCGCTTAACGCCAAAAGATATCATGGATAATCAAATCACATCATCTATACCAAATATAAATAACAATACTTCTACTCGATTTTTGGATCAAATGAAACAGAAGATCCAAAAAAGCAGTGATCTACCTATGAATAATACCATATTACATACAGGTCCGCACCATGATGATATATTATTAGGTTATTCACCAGTAATCAATCATCTAGTTCGGTCAGCAGAAAATACAAATTACTTTGCAGTAATGACTTCTGGATTTACCTCAGTTACAAACAAATATATTTCTAATCTGTTATCAAAAACATTAGAACTAATCAAATCAGAGAAAATCCAGATGATAAAATACCCTGACTTTTTTGATAACGGATTTAATTTAAAAAAAGCCAAGGACGTCTATCATTACTTAGATAAAGTTGCCTCTCAAAATACTTTTGGCCAAACACGAGGTCTTTGTCATCGGATGGTACGATCTTTAGTAGACATCTATAGTCTCAAATCTATAGATGAATTAGTAGTTAAGATAAATGATATTATACAATATTTCTCCAGTTGTTATGATGGAGAAAAGAATCCTCCTGATATTCAAAAATTAAAAGGTATGTTACGAGAATTTGAGGAAGAACTAACATGGGCGCATTATGGTGTTGATATCAAGAATATTTATCATTTACGCCTTGGTTTTTATAAAGGAGATATATTCACCGAAACACCAGATCGTGAACGGGATATAAAGCCAATTATTAAATTAATAAATAAAACAAATCCAGATATTATTACGTTAGCACTTGACCCTGAAGGCAGTGGTCCAGACACTCATTATAAAGTACTACAATCAATTGCTGAGGCATTACGTATTTTGAGTAAAGAAAAAGATATGTCCAAAGTAAAAATATGGGGATACCGAAATGTATGGTACCGTTTCGACTCGGCAGAAGCTGATATTATGTTTCCTGTTTCCCTTAATTCAATGGCAGTTCTAAGAGATTCATTTTTGAATTGTTACCTCAGTCAGAAAGATGCATCTTTTCCAAGCTATGAATTAGATGGCCCTTTCTGTGATCTAACTCAGAAGATATGGGTCGATCAACATAGAACAATGGAATTAATACTGGGGAAAGATTTTTGGTATCAAAATAATGATCCTCACTTTCGGGCCACGCATGGCTTAGTTTACTTGAAAGAACTAACCGTAAAAGAGTTCTTAAATACTGCTCGAACTCTTGAAGAAAGCATAGAAGGGTCCCTTATTAAATAAATTATTTTTTATGAAATAATATCATTTATCTTTTTCATAAGTGATTCATCAAACTGTTCTAAATAATCAACCGTTCTTAAGTTTTGTTTAAGTTGATCAGGGTTAGATGCTCCAAGAATAACTGTGCTGACATTTTTATTTTGTAGACACCAACCTAAAGCAAGATTAACCAAAGGCATACCAATGCTATTAGCAACTTCTTCAAGTTCATTTGTTATCTTTAACATAGTTTCGCCTTTATCGCTATTCAACCTATCTTTCAGAAACTCATAACCATTTAAATTCATTCTCGTACCCTTAGGAATTCCATTTTTGTATTTTCCACTTAAGATACCTGAAGATAGCGGGGAAAAAATAGTTGTGCCAAGCCCTCTATTTTTAAATAAATCAAGATATTCATTTTCCATTTTTGATCTATTAAAAATATTATACTCAGGCTGTTCCATTATTGGAGGTGTAAGTTGCTTTTCTTCAGAGATCTTGTATGCCATTTCGATCTGATCTGCACTCCACTCTGATGTTCCCCAATAAATAATTTTTCCTTGAAGTATTAATGAATGCATTGCTCGTACGGTTTCCTCAATTGGGGTTTCTGGATCCGGTCGATGACAGAAGAATAAATCAAGATAATCTACTTGCATACGCTGAAGTGCAGCATTGCACGCATCATGAATATGCTTAGCACTTAGTCCCCGCTGCGTAGGAAGTTCACCACCCCAAAAAACTTTACTAGATAAACAATACGTGTCTCTGGGAAAAGCAAGTTTATTTAATGCTTGACCCATTATTTCTTCAGATTTACCATTTGCATATGCCTCTGCATTATCAAAAAAATTAACTCCTTTATCATAAGCAATTTTCATCATCTCTGCTGCCATAGATGTATCTATTTGAAAGGAAAATGTTACCCATGATCCATATGATAATTCACTTATTTTTAATCCAGACTTACCAAGATTTCGATATTTCATTATATTTCTTTCTTACTTAATTATTAATAATATTAATCATAAAACATAGTTTTTATCATTGGTGCAACAGTTCTTTCATTTTGATATTCTATTCCAAGAAAAGAAGCTATTGTTGAAGCAATTTGACTACTATAAATTTTTTCATGATTGGCCATTTCTCCTTTCGGAGGAGTGTCTGGTCCGATAACAGCCATCCATACATATTCAGCTCCGTTTACTGAACTCCCATGATTCCTCCAAGAATCGATATCTTTATTTCCCCTTCCATGGTCCGTTGTGATAAGTATCGTTGTCTTATTTTTATAATAATAGTTACTTTGAACCCAATTCCACAAATCGGAAACATACTGATCTAATTGATTGGCAGCATTTAGATATTTATCATACTTACCTTCATGTGCATATTCATCAGTTTCATCATAAGCTATATATAATAATTTTGGTCTCATTTCTTCAAGATAAGTTTTTGCAAAATTGTGTGTTATTGCATCATATCGAACACTTCTCCAAGGAACAGGTATCTGCAGCATTATTTCATTTAATAAGCCAATCTTTGGATTGTTACGGCCACGATCATACGACTCCATACCTGCGCTAACATATATTCCTGAACGTTCTTCATTAATAATAAAGTTAAAAACATCCCATGAACAAAATGCAGCTACCTTATTTTTATATCCTGATTGATTATGAATATATTCGAGCACTGTAATATTTGGATTGTTTTCCTTATTATTACTATTTCTTGATAAATCTACATAGCCAACCAACATTTCACTATACCCTGGGTAAGAAAAACGATAAGGGTTTTCAAGAGATGCTATACTACCACTTCGTATATTACCATATAATTGGCCTTGATTAATAATTGTATTCCAAAAAAAAGGCATCAATTGTTCTCTGCGAATCTGATCTGACGAATGCCAATACTCTTTTAACATCTGCTTTTTATTTTTTGTATAATCATCTGAATGAATTAATATACTATCAGCACCATAAAATACTTCTTCCCATCGCAAACCATCAAAAGTAATAAATATGATATTGTTGGTTTTACCCTTAGCAAATAATATACAAGTAAGTATATTGAAAATAATTAATGATGTGTGGATTCTTTTCATTATTCTTTCCAAAGATATGTGCCAATTGATTTTGGAGGTATACTAGTTGAAGATCTATAAAATAAAACAGTCATTAATAATTTTTTATTTATCATAATAATTATAGTTTAATAATCTGTCCTTGCTTAGCTAGACTAAAACCTTCTTTAATAAATATATTTGATTCAATACTTGTAGGAAAATTAAGAGGATTAGTATGATTAAAATGAATAAAATAAATCTTATTCTTTTCTGCTAACGATAGATCTTTAAATAATTCCATACTTTCATTTACAAAAGGATGTGGTATTTGACTCATATCTCTTCCCGGCAATTCATTCCCATCAAAAAAAGTACCATCTAATAATAAATAATCATTTGAGTTCACTTCGGAAATAATATTTTTATCCCACATATTCCATTTATCAATATCAGGAATAAACATTATTGAATTATTAGGCCCTTTAATCTTATAGCCAACGGTTTCAGAAAATTCATCACGATGAGGAACTAGAAACGGAACAACTGAAATTTGATCATTAATTTTAATTCTTGATTCATGAAGAATAGTTTCAATTTGTATATTTTTTTTAGTAATCAACTGACTCCATGGTCCATTACTATTAAGAAAATTTTTCATTCTTGGCATAGCATATACAGGAATATTATTCGCGCCCATAACTTCATGCCCTAAATGAATCAAACCTGTATAATGACCAATATGTGCATGGGTTAAGAATACACCAGCAATTGTTACTGGATTACTTGAATTCGTGATCTCATTAATCAAATGTAATTGTTTTGGAAAATCTGGTGTTACATCAATAATCCAACATTCATTTTCCACATTATCTACAATTGCAATCGAAGTTACCATCTGTTGAAGATCAGGTTTATTTTTAACTTTGATACAGCATTTTTTTGAACACCCAGCCTGCGGGTACCCTCCATCTTGAGCGACACCAAGAACATAGATAAATATATAGTCATCAATTAATTGATTATTTGAAGAGGTATTGCATGAGAAAGCAAATAAGACTACAATAGTTGATATTATTTTTATATAAATGGTTCTCATATCTTGTTTATACAATCATAAAGAATTTAATTTTTTGAAAGAGTGAACTTACATAAATATCAATAAATTAGACTATGTACAGATTATAGGTACAATTAATTTTGACCATCTTCTTTTCTTGGCATTTTTCCATTGCAAAAAATCTTACATTACATAATAGATACAGCCCTCAAAATAGAGAGCTTCTTGATGAACAAGAAGTTAGCATTATAAATGAAATTAAATCTATTGATCAATATCTTGAATTAGTGAAAGCATATCCAAATCCTTTTAATGCATCTATTAATATTACTTATACAATCAATCATCGTTCAAACATACATCTGAATATTTTTGATCTAAACGGAAGATTAATTACAAATCATAATCTTGGAATGAAAGAATCTGGAGACCAATACTTGTATTGGTCTCCAGATTATTCTATTAGTTCAGGAACCTATTTATATAGTATAGAAAGCGAAAAAAATATTATTAATGGGAAAATATTATATCTTAAATAGTGTAGATTAGTTTTTGAATTTAATCCCACAACCAAGTGCTTTAGTTGATGCATATTTAATATCATCTCCAGTAAGCATAGCATCAATTGCATTGGCAACGTATGGTTTTTTTACTTTCCTTGCTTTAGACGCATTATCATCCACTGCCCCACGATAAACAAGTTCATCATTTTTATCAAATAAATATATATGAGGTGTCCTAGATGCTCCGAATTCTCGAGCAAGTTTCGATCCTTCATCCATCGTATAGAAAAAGTTGTAGTTATTATTTTCAGCATGTTTCTTCATTTCATCCATACTATCTGATGATCCAAAGTTCATTTCATTTGAATTTATAGCAATTACACCTATCCCTTTTGGTTTGTATTTTTTTGCTAATTCAACATATCTGTCTTCCCATTTGATCACCCATGGACAAGTATTGCATGAAAAAATAACCAATAAACCATTTTCCCCTTTTACATCACCTAAAGAAATATTCTTACCGCTAATATCTAGCATTTTTATATCTTCTAATGGTATCTTGGACCCTAGATCTATCTCTTTCGCTTGCACATTAAAACTAATAAGTAATGTAGCTAAAGTAATTAAACGCATCATATTAACTCCTACGAATTTATTGCTTTTTTAACCGCTTCAATGAATCTCTGTTCATGATGCGAATTCTCCCAAAAATCTACGATAGAACCTGACAATTTTCCAAATACAATAGTAAATGGAAGAGTACCTGTCCAATCTCCATATAAACTATTAATAAACTCTTCATCAGGTTGATCTTTTATATATGCTTCTCCTTTAAAATTCATCTTTTTTAAATAATTGATAACATCTTTTTCCTGCTCAAGCCAATCCGCGCTTACAAAAATTACCTTAAGATCTTGATGGTATTTTTCTCCTAAATCATATATAAACGGAAACTCCGCTATACACGGTCCTCACCATGTTGCCCATACATTAATTAAAACTGCTCTCTTCCCTTTTTCTAATGCTGCAGCATCAAGCACATCTTGAGCAGTTACTCGAACAAGATACCCTCTATCACAACCAATAAGGATAAATATAAAACTTATAAATAGTATCTTATATAGCTTGAACACTATAATTAATTATTCTGACAATTACGGATTATCTATTAGTCCTGTTCGATCTTCTATCGATAAACGTCCTGAACTTGAACAAACAGGCGAGAAATTGGGAATAATATCAGGTATATTATCAAAATCATCATTGATTTTATCATATACTTCAGTTTTTGAAGGAAAAGAATAAACAGGAGGAATAAAGTATTGAATTGTTAAAACATTTGGGTTGTAAGTAAAATGATCAAGTTCCTGAACACCCAAAGCCAAAGTAAAATATACAAACAAAGAATCATTATCTTCCGTTAAGAAATAATAGGAAAACTTACCATCTGAATTAAGATCTAAATCAAAAGTATGAGTAAAAAAACATGAACTTTGTTCATTATCACAATTTCCTTGCCAATCTCCATACGTAAAATAAGCACCTGTATCAGGAAAAAAGATTAATAAGGAATCATGATCTTCAGTTGATTCTGTCTCCCAGGTAGTATCACCAGAGTTACTTACATTAAAACCAATAGTATCCAATCCTTCACATATATCTCGCAATTCCCATAGTCCCTTAAAAAGATCAAGATCCTCTAGATTATTAACAGTTCCATCCAGTGTATCAACGCAAAGTAAACAGCTATTGTAACAAACAATATCTAAAATAAGAGAATCCGTATCTGGTACTTCCAACCAACGGTTGCCAGTACCAGAAAGAACACATGATAAACTATCTAATGATTCTGCATTGCCACCAAGTACATTACTATTCAAATACATATATTCAACTGTATCGCCAATTGTACATGACAATGTTACTTCATATACACCGTTATTATTTGAATCAAGCATTCCTTCAATAGATCCATTTGCTGATTCCATTGTACCTGCAATATGTACTCCATTAGCAGATACAGTTTCATTACCCATATCGACTCGGAATGTAACCCAAGCTTCTGGAGAAGAATCCCCTGAAACGCTACATGAATAATTAGCTAATACTGAAAGAAAAAGGATCGAAAATAAATAAATTTTAGTCCGAGGCATATATAGAATTTAATCAAATAATTACTGAGAATGTATACTGGAAAAGAATAACCATTATTTTGTTTTTAGATTAATTAAGTCTCTCATAGCTTTTATGTAAGATGGATTTGATCCGCAGCAAGCTCCAATTACAGAAGCGCCTGCATCAATATAACTGTTAACATGTTTCATAAACACATCAACACTCAATTTACTTTCTATTATACCTTCCTTTGAAGGCATCGATAGACCAACATTTGGATATACGCCCCATGATTTAGTCCAATTTTCTAAAAATAATTCAATTGCCTCATTTGTAGTATTGTATGGATTGCAATTAAGAAGAATCATTTCAATTTCAAAGTCTAATAAATTATATAATACCTTAGTTAAATCCGTTCCATCCAACAGTTCATTTCCATCCTTTAAAACTAAACTTATCCATCTTGGAATTTTTAAATCATTTGTGGACAAAATAGCTGATTTGATTTCAAACCAACAACCCATAGTCTCAAATAGTATCATATTCACACCTGCCTCCTGTAACCATCTTGCAAGTTCTCTGAATTCCTCATTTGCGCATTCGTCTCCTGGATATAAGTTCGGCTCATAACAATCTTCAAGTGGAGCTATTGATCCAGCAATAATCGTATTTCTATTTGCAACTTTACGAGCCAATTCAACTGCCCTATCTAAACTTTTATGTGATCTCAATATGGCATTATCTTTAGAAAAACCATTTTTAGAGTATGCTCTTGGTGTTGTGCGAAATGTGTTGGTAGTTAAAATATCTGCACCAGCATCTAAATACAATTTATGAATTTTTTCTATATAGTTCGGATGGGTAAGATTTATATCAGCCGACCAAATTGGCAAAGGCAATTCCAATCCAGAGTCTAAAAGCTGAGTCCCCATTGCACCATCTAAGAGCTTTATTTGATTCATTACTTATATGCAATAGACATAGATAAATTATTATTTACGAATTGGCTTCATAAGCTCTTTTGAAAACAGTTTCGTTTGATCATCATAGTGTTTTGAATCAACAACAGAAGTTCTAGCACCAAATTGATGGATACTTTCAGAACGAATATTTCCTTCCGTATCCCATTCGATAAATTGGATGTAACAGTCTCCTGCTACACCTTTCATAATATTTCCATCATTTCTTGTATAAATTGCCCGCAGCATATCTGGCCCTCCACCAAGCGGTAAATTTACAGTACCATGTTTTAGTCTTTGAACAGTTCCAAGTGGAATATCAATTTTTCCATAGTTTTTTGTTAAGAATTCTATCCCTTCTTTCATTTTATTAATTATTTTATCATAATTATAAGTGTATTCTTCTTGGTTAAACCCGATATGCCGGAATGTTAAAAAAGCCAATGCTGCTGCCTTATTTTGCTGTTCACCAGATAAATTCCAATTTTTTAACAAGTCAATCGCTGGCTTCAAATCACTTGAGATATCCTCTGAATCCATAAGAAATTTTTCGAATACTTTTGCAACGTGAGAGTTTTTCGAATATTGTTTGTCATATTTGTATGCTAAGAATTCTTCGCGAGAAATATTTTTATCCTTCCCAAATAACTCTAACGCTCTTAATGCTCTATTGGTTTGGTGAGTATCGATGCCTGTATTTTCAGGTAATCGATCAGGAAAATCTTTTGGATTATCTGTACAAAGATATGGTGTATTATTACAACTATATATAAAGCCTCCTGGGGGGTTTTCAATTTGAGGTAAGTCCTCATATGGTATGTAATCATTCCATAAATAAATTGATTTATCTCCCGGAACAACCTCTCTCCAATCTAAGTCAGGATGCCTTTTTGGTATTCTGGCATTATATACATAGTAAATATTTCCAGATTTATCTGCATATCCAGTGTTAAACATAGGAATAGCATGTATAGACATTGCTTCTTTGAATTCAGATAAATTTCGTGAACGATTCATTCGATACCATTGCTCTACTAATCGTACATCTCCCATTGATGCATATCGTATAGCGTATGTTCCATGATCAGTTTTTAATACTGGTCCATGTATTGAATTATATAGTACTCTTTTAACTTTCCAAGAAAAGAGCCCAAGTATTTTTACCTTAATTTTAATTTTCTTTAATGAAAGATCAAGCCATTCACCATCAAATAAATATTGATTTTCATTATTTGGATTAACCGTAAGTCGAAACACATCAATAAGATCTGGGTTATTTACTGTATGGCTCCAACCTAAGTCTGGATTATGACCTACAAGTCCCACTGGAGATCCAGGAAATAATCCAGTAATTATATCCCAGCCGTCATCGCTAGAGATATGCGCTTCATACCAAGCTACTGGACCGGACCAAGGTTGATGGCTATTAACCATTAAACGAGTATAGCCATCCGTACTTCTATTTGGACTAACTGCAAAAACATTGCTACCATGCATCTGCATTATACCTTTTTCATCATTTGCGTTATGTCCAATCAGTGTAGGTGGCTCTGGTTGTAATAATTTTTTTAAAACACCACCCATTCCATAAAATAGAGGAGTCCTATGCATAAAACCTGCTATAATATCTACACCTTTCAGTGGATATAATTTTTTAAATATAGATCTTGGATTATCCTTCACATATTGATTTATCCCCGCAGCATAACCATCACAAACATTTCTAACATCTAATGGTACTTCATTAAGATATCTTTTATCTAAGTCATCCCATATTCCAATTACATTAACATAATAATCATTCGCAACATTTTGTATTCCCTGTAAACCAGATATGTCACCTTTTAATAAATTAAAGAATCCTTTTATAGACTTTAGTTTTACACCATAGAACTCAGAAAGTTTCCCTCTTGAAGCTATTAGAACATCCTGAATCGTTTTAAAGTCATCCTGTGCATGAGCATATGCCAGACCAAATGCTGCGTCTGCATCAGTTGTACCATGAACATGTGGCATACCCCATTCATCTCTAGTAATTACTGAGTTATATTTTCCATCATTTACCGTTATTGATTCTTGTCCTATTATCATACACTGAAATAATAATAGTATTATTCTTTTTCTATTCATCATACCGATATGGAACCCTTTCTGAAATCAGTTTTTCCAATTTTAACATTTATAAGAATACTTTTTCCTAATTTCGCTTTTTCTTTGGCTTCAATAATGACACCATTAATATCATCGTTTTCTGAAATTTCATAACCTATACCACCCAATTTATCTATCACTTCATGATAATTCGTATACCCTAATTCAGTTGCGACTGGATCTTTAAAAATCTCAACTTGATCTCTAGCTATTTGAGTCCACCCTGCATCATTACCAATAATTGCAATAACAGGAATCTTATGACGAGAAAATGTATCAAACTCTACCATACTGTATCCAAATGCTCCATCTCCATATATACCCCAAATAATTGAATCAGGATATGCAAGCTTGCTACCAAGGATAAAACCTGCACCTACACCTAAGGTTCCAAATGGTCCTGGATCAAGCCAGCCTAACTTAAATCTAGGTCGTAAAATATAAGATGCAGTTGCTACAAAATCTCCCCCATCTGCAACTATGATATCATTTTTTTCTATATGATTATTAATAGTTTTAAACAATTGGATTGGATTAACATAATCTGTTTTGATTTTAGACTGTTCTTCTATTTCATTTTCACGATCTTTTTCTCTAATCCTTAAGTTTTCAAGCCAAATAGACATATCTAATTTTTTCTTACTTAATTTTTCTGACATTTTATAAATAAAATCCCCAGGATCTGATTGAATTGCTAAGGTCGGTTTAATATTTAAGTATAAATCTTTACGATCTCGATTAATGGCTATGATTTGTGCCTCTTTATTAATTTGTTTACCATATCCCAATCGAAAATCACATGGAACACCAGCCAGTATAACTAAATCAGATTCATTTAGAGCTAATGTCCTTTTATGTCTAAAAATTTTAATATGTTTATTAGATAACAATCCACGAGCCATTCCAGATACAAAGATAGGTATATCAATTGAAGCTAATTGTTTTGATATTTTTTCAATGTTTAATACATTAATCATTGTTTGACTACCAATTAATAATAATGGTTTTCTTGCTTTCCTTATCATATCTAAACAATTAAATAATTTATTAGAAGAAATATGTGGGAACGTGATTTTAGGAATAGGTAAAGGTTTTTTATCAAAATCATCAAATATTCTATTAAAATTTCTTTGTAAATATTTTTTTACAAACCATGGCATCTTATGATTTTTCTTATTTAGCCCATATAGATCATACACCATATCTTTAGGGTATAATAAATCAAGGGGTAATTCAATGAATACTGGCCCTGGCACATCTGATTGGGCAATAATGATTGCTTTATTAATTTCATCAGCAATATGCTTCCCTTTATTAATTACAGCTTGATATTTTGTTAATGATCTCATAAGTCCTATTTGATCAATGTCCTGTAGACTGCCTCTGTTTTTTAATATAGTTGCAGTTGCTCCGCAAATTAATAATACTGGAACTTGAGCCATTTGAAGATTTTTCACAGCAGTTAATGTATTAGTCAATCCTGGTCCTGCTGTTACAGCAGCTACTCCAATAGCAGGAGATAAACGTGATATTGCATCAGCAGCAAAAACTGCAGTAGCCTCATGACGAACATCAATAACTTTTATATTATTTTGTACACAAGCAACCAATATTGGTGAAATATGTCCTCCACAAAGAGTGAACATATATTTTATATTGTGTTCCTTTAAAGTGGACGCAACAATATCCCCGCCATGTTTCATTTAAATAATATTTTAGAAAACAAAAAGGGGTTTATCTTCGATGTCATAAGAATTATAATTAATAGACTAACTTACATTAATAGGAGTTTTTAATTCTAATTTTCTTTTAACACTATCAAATAAATCTATTTCAAAGTCATCATTTGATTCATAACATTTTCCAAATACATGATTCCATAGTTCTCGATCTTCCATACAAAGATAGAAGAATACTTTATCATGCCATGGCGTAAATGAACCCCAAACTTCTGAAAAGATTTTTTTCTTTGTTTGCATTGGATATGAAATTTTACCCGCAGCTTCAGCAAATGGAATTTGTAGTATTTTACTCTTTGTTCCTACTTCCCTAAGAGATTTAATTGCAGGTTTAATAAATGTTAACGTTCCAAATGAAATGAGACCAATCTCACTTGGAGAAAACATAGCCATTAAGTTATTTATTAATTCTTTATAATCTTTCTCCCATCCTTCATAATGCACTATAGGATGGAAATGAAACCCGATTAATATTCCTTTATCTGATAACTTACGCGCAGATTTTAAACGTTGCATTAATGATGCTGTCCGAGCTTCTTCATTATCAATAAATAGTTGTGGGTTCAATGACCAACTAACAAAGATATTATTTGGCATATTTACATCTAAAAAATGATTTACATTTTTTGACTTAGTTTTAAACTCAAGAATAATATTTGGATTATTAGATGCAAATTCTAATTGAGAATCTAATATGCCATTTTTATTACCAAGCGCAAGTGAATCTGAAGATTGACCTGATCCAATATGATAATTTTTATTTGGATCTAATTCTATTGCTGCCAGCTTGTCCTTTAAATTTTTCTCTACAGCGATTGACCCATTTTCATAAAACGTTTGAATACTACAATAACTACAGCCCAAACCACAACCTTGCGCCACATCTATAGTCCTTAGATTACAACATACAGTTTTTTCGGATGCCACAGGACACATGCCAAATACATCATTATCTCCATTAATTTCTTTTAATTTTCTAACAGAGCTACTGTAGTTACGTTTATTCTTTGGATTATATTTGGTTTCATTCTCTTTTAGTAATTGCCAGTTGTTTTTTATGGATTTCAGAACTGTTTTGTTATATATCTTATTTGATTGATTAAATGATTTTGAATATTGTTTCCATTGAATACCAATACCAGGTTCTTCCCACATTTGAAAATCTACAGCCATATCTGTTAATTGTTTCAATTCTTGAAAGGTGAGCTTGTATTCTATGCCAATATCTTTTATTTCATTCTTAGATTTATTATCTAAACTTTGATACAAACTATATTTTTGAAATGAATCAAATCGTGTGTTAATATTAATTTTAGTTTTCATAATTAATAATTAAAGCAAATAATTTAATTGTTACAAATTTAATTAAAAAAAAACCCCGCAAAGCGGGGTTTTTATATTTATAATAAAATTAATTATTCACTAATTCACCTGCAGCATAAACTACTTCGGAAACTTTTTCTCCAGTTTTATTATATGAAACCCATCGCCCATCTTTCTTATCATCTACATAAGAACCTTGAGATTCTATTTGTCCATTACTATACCACGTTAGCCACTTTCCTATTTTTTTATCATATTCCCAATAATTCTCTGATCTCTTTTGACCATTATCATACCAAGTAGTAAATGGACCATCTTTTATACCTCTAAGAAATCTTTTGGAAGACATAAGTTCGTTATTTGGATGAAATTCATATTCATAGTTCCATTCTTTTTCTAACAATCCATCTTTATATAGTTTTTTCCATACTTCTAAACCTTTTGTATTTCTACCAACCCAACTTCCATTCCCATCTGTTACAAGTTTAGATCCTCCTTTTGACCGCCGATTCATCATAAAATATATACCATCTTTGTATTCACCCTGTTCTTTTAAATTGCCATTATCGAACCACTCCGCATATCTGTCATGATCTTTCCCTAACTGATACTTACCTTGTGTTTTTTGTTGTCCATTCTCATACCATGTCTTATATAAGCCATGTGTCTTTCCTTCAAAATAACCTATCTCCGATTTTAATTGACCATTACTATAAAATTCATGTTCATTTTCTTGATCAAATGCTAATCTTCCATCAATATATTCCTTTTTCCATACAACTAATCCATCCTGATTTTTACCTTGGATCATACCAGCACCATCATTGATTATTACAGTGCCACTTTTATTCCATCGATTTTTAATAAGATAATCACTTTCAATAGTCCATGTACCTTCTTCACGTTTTTGACCACCTTCTAACCATAATTCATAAAATCCAAAAGGTTTTCCATCCTGATATTTTCCTCTTTCATTTAAATTGCCATCTTCAAACCATACTGAGTATCTTCCGTGTTTTAACCCTTTAGAATAACCAGTCTCAGACTTTTTGATACCATTATCATAGTATTCATATTTATAATCCCATTCCATCTCTAATTTTCCATCGACAAATTCCTTTTCATAGAGAACAAGTCCTTCTTTATTTTTACCTTTAATTCTTCCTTTACCATCTTTAATAATTAAACCACCGTTTGAACTCCAACGATTTGAAATAAGGTATTCTTCTTCCACCCATTTTCCTTCTTCTTTTATTTTTCCATTTTCAAAAAAAGTCTTGGACTCATCCTCTTTGCCATCTTGAAAAGTGATTTCCTTTTCAATTTTACCATTATCATGATATACGTATTCATACTCCCAATCAGAAACTAAACGTCCCTCTTTATATTCTTTTGCCCATTTTTTTTCACCTTTGGAATTTTTGGCCTCCCATTTACCATTTCCGTCTTTTATAAGTACACCACCCTCTTTATTCCAGCGTGTAGATAAGAAAAACTCATCATCTTCATACTTTCCTTCTTGACGCATTTGGCCATTTTCAAACCAATCTGAAAACACGCCATTCCTTATTCCATTTTCAAAATTTGTCACAGTTTCTTTATTACCATTTTCATACCATGTATTTGATTCTCCAGATAAGACACCTTTTACAAAGGTTTTATTTGAAGTTAATTGTCCATTTTCATGCCATACTTCAAAATCACCATCTTCTAATCCTTGACTATAATTTCCATTAGATTTAATCTGTCCATTTTCATGCCAAACTGATTGATCACCATCTAACTTGTTATTACGGGTACTTTTAAGCGATTTTTCGTTACCATTGCTGTAAAACGCATATTTAAAGGCCCACTTATCAATAACTTTATTATTTTCGTACAAATACTTTGATGAAATTAATTCCTTTTCATTCCAAGTTGTCCAAACTCCATCTTTCTTCCCATTTACATACGTTCCTTCTTTTTTCTTATTTCCATTCTTTAAATTCTGAACCCACAAACCATCTCGTTTATCATTTTTCCAAGAACCTTCTTCTTTTTTTGATCCATCTTGAAAATAAAACGCATAGTCACTATCTTTTTTTCCATTATTATAAGATATAATCCTTGCAACATTACTATTTTCATACCAAAAAGTCCATTTGCCACTACGTTTACTATTTTTAAAGATTTTATGAGACTTTATTTTCGTTCTTGATTTATCATACCATACTAAAAATTGACCATCTGATTTATCTACTTCTTTAACATTAATCAGTTGGTCTGCTTTGATTTTATCGTTTG
>Ga0257111_1000341_pt1 | contig 19611 bp, 18 predicted proteins | sample LP_taG_6_FD_191567 | JGI IMG/M metagenome (GOLD analysis project Ga0257111, IMG submission 191567) | Marine microbial communities from Northeast Subartic Pacific Ocean, Canada - LP_J_2015_P26_500m | ecosystem: Environmental > Aquatic > Marine > Oceanic | place: Canada: Northeast Subartic Pacific...
CCTTAATAGGCTGAAAGTGGCGGATAGTATAGGATTCGAACCTATGAAGGATTTGACTCCTTGCTGGTTTTCAAGACCAGTGCATTCAACCAGACTCTGCCAACTATCCGTTGTACTTATAGGGTTTTAAGAGAGATTCTCAAAACACCAAAAATCTAAAGTGAAAATAAAGTAATAATTTCTTATAGATTCTGATTTAGCTCGCGCATTGTACTATAAAGATTATCCATTTCGCTAATGGCATTTTCCTCTAATACATGACCATATCTATCTAAAGTATGGTTTAACACTTACGCTCTTTGGCTATGCCATAGCTGAACTAAACGGAGCGCAGTTAGAAAATAAAGGAACAGAGATAGCTAACTTAATCGGGCATTCTCATTTTGATATAGGCAGAGCAGTTGGGATCTTAAAGCAAGGGAATTTGATTAGGGTTAGTTTTTTCATAAATTTATTTAATATTTTCTAATAGAAAATTAACAGAATCTCTCATAGAGGCTTTTCTGGCTTTCCAGTTCCCTCCTAAATGGGCTCCTATTTTAGCTCTATCTTTAAATAATTTAGCCCTTTCATGAGGTTCGTTCATAAAAGTTTTATTCCCCTCTTTGTCTTCGTGGTAATGAGAGCCATCTTTTCCAACAAAAGTATGTCTACGTCCAACCGCTATGGCATTTGGTATATACATTACAGGGTCTATGGCATCAAATGAGTGATGACCACCTTCGTAAGAAATTATTTTACTGTTGCCTCCATTTTCATTAATAGCTGGAGATAGCTTTTCTATAAGAATTGGAGGAGTGTAATCATCATCTGCACCAATAAGACTTAAAATTGGTGATTTGCTCCATCTCATTTCCTTTGGCCACATAAACGCACCTGGATAAAAGGCGATATGTCCTGCAAATCTTTCTCCTTCGGGAGCCAGTTTTTCAGCTAACGGTTCCCAGGCAGAATAAATAGCTGTACTTCCACCGAGGCTCCATCCAGTTATAAAAACCTTAGAAGAGTCAATATCCGGATGTTTGGATAAAATCTTTAAAGCATTAAAACAATCAGCAAGAACTGTCGCTAAAGTAACTTGCATTTGATCTTCAACAATTGAAAAAACTTGCCTAGCATCAAAACTACTTACTCTAAAAATAGCGAAACCATTATTCAAAAAATTCACCGCATGTTCATGATGATGGCCTCTCCAACCTAAACTTCCGTGCATACAGATAACTAAAGGGTAAGTTTTTTTCTTTTTTTCAGGGAAAATCAGGGTGCCAAACATGTCCTGCTCTTCTGATTCTTTAGAATTGAGAATATGAAAGAATTCAAAAGGATTTGATGATTTATAGGCTATTACTCCTTGGTCGCCTGGATTAAATTTATGTTCCATCTTTTTTTATAGTTTCACTCATTTAATTCACCTTTTAGAATACCCATATTTGATTCTTACTAATGTTCATAATCTAAGGGGCAAGACTAGATCTGGCTTGAACGCCCCAATGACCCTCATTATTAGTAACTATGTATAAAGATTGGTACTTTTTCATTTGTTTATTCTCTTTATCAAAACGCTGAAAAACGGTTGAGATGTGCACTTTATTTTCCGATACTAAAACTACTTCTCTAGACACCCAAGCAGAATGATCCCACCCTGTTGCTTCAAGTCTATCAAAAACCTGCATAGCAGAATAATCCTCTTTGGTTTCCCACACCGAAACATTTCCTCCTGCCAATCTTACATGAGGATAATTCAATGTATCTGACCAACCTTCCATGTCTCTTGCATTGAATGAATACATAAAAGAATCTAGAACCTGCATAGCTTGTCCAATAGAACTTCCTTGTTTTTCTACACTCCAAGCACTCATAGCCATAAGCGTAGCTAATATTATTAAAAGTCTTTTCATTCTCTCTTTAAGTTACATTTTAAGATTATCGCGAACGTGATTTATCCCATCAATCAGAGCAGGTTCAGGATGTTCCTCGGGATTGAATTCTTCAACACAACCCGTATTAAAACTAAATTCTTGAGGATTAGAACGTCTTTGATGATGAGTATAGATCCCGCATATTGAGCAAAAGTAATGTCTAGCAGCCTTGGTGTTGAACTGATAAAGCTTAAGGGAATCTTTCCCTTTTAAGATTTTAAGATTCTCAATTAAAACCGATGAAACAATAGCTCCTTTTCTTCGACAAATACTGCAGTTACACCTTCTTAGATCAAACCCATTCGGTAAAAATAGTTCCAACTCTATGGAACCACAATGACAAGATGCTTTAAATTTTTTATTCATCTATATTTTGAAACTTCGTCCATAGTCTAAAGATATTTTCTCCCATTACCTTTCTAACAGTTTCGTCACTATAGCCACGTAGTATGATCTCTTTGGCTATAGCACTAAAATTACTTCAATTAGTCTAGATAACAAATTGATCTTCTGACAACAACTTTATTATTCTTGTTATAAACATCAAGGAAAGCGTTAAATTCTTTTTGGTCTTGTTCAGTAAATTCTCTATTACCCCATAGTTCTTTAACTTCTAAACTAGGGAATAAAACTGTAGTAGATAGCCGATAAGGAATTTCAATTGTCGTGTTTTCATTTCTTTCATACTCAATACTAGGAATTACTTGAACCTCAAATCCTCTTTCCATATAAAATTTCTGGTGAAGACCAACGGCTTTCTTAAAACCCTCTACCGTGCCAGAATTAAGAATCTCGGACACATATAAATTTCCTACCTTCCCTTCGCAGTCTGAAAAATTATTAGATTTTTCATGGTGCATCGAAGAAAGTGAGGATGTGATTGCAACAGTTAGAAACATAAGTAAGTATTTCTGTATTTTCATAGTTCTCTCCCAAAGGTTTAATTAACTATATCAAAACTTAATAAGAAACTGCTATATATAAAAATCTATTGCCTAAAATTATTGAAAAAGGTTGAGATGCTTAGTTGGTAGATATTTAAGAGCATCTATCTAGATTTTATTGTTCTTTAAAATTTCTTTAAAATACGCATCTCTTTTACGTATGATCTGGCTACCATTCATATTTTGACATTGCCAAAATAGATTATTTCTCCGCATTACTAAAGATTTTCTATTTATCTTTATTCTTTCATCTAATTCTTTTTCTCGCCACATTAGATCATGTACATCTCCAGACAATTCTGTTCCTATGAGATTTTTAAGTACTTTTAAATAATTTTGCGTAGATGTATTGTATCGAACTGTTCCTTTATCTAAATCAAGTCTATACCAATTAACCAAGAGTTGATCTTCACTCTTACACTCTAATCCTATTTCCTCTGTCCAGGCAATAGTGAAAATAAATAAGGCTAGTAGTGTTACGATTGTTTTCATCAGGAAACTATTTTTTATGCTAAAACACTAGGTCTCTCTTTAATTCTTTCATACCAAGAAATTAAATTTGTGTTCTCTTCATTTACTGTTTGCCCTACTGTTTCTCCAAACTGAAGAAAACAAAACAACATAACATCAGCCAGAGTAAATCTGCTACCGCAAATAAAATCCTTACCTTCCATTTGCTCATTTAACCAAGCAATTTTCTCCTGGGCTATTGCCTTTAATCCATCCGCAGCTTCAGGATAGGTTTGCATCCTAGTTTTAAATAATTCCAGTCCCTCTGAGTAACGAAAACCTGTTGTTAATGGCTCAAGTATTTGAAGATCAATTCTTCTAGTCCACATTCTCGTTTCAGCTCTTGCTTCCGGTGTTTTACCTATTAAATCAGTACCGCCCTGTATATCGTCTAAATACTCACATATTGCAGTTATTTCAGCCAAGAAAGATCCATCGTCCAGCTCTAATGTAGGGGATTGCCCTGAAGGGTTTCTTTTTAAATGCTCTTCTTGACGGTTTTCACCAGCCATTAAATCCATTTCAATGATTTCTAAATCTAAACCCAATTCAGCCATAAACATACGCACAACATGAGGATTGGGCCCAATAGAATTATAAAGTTTCATAATTTCTCTCCTTTCAAATGTAAATTATTAATAAACTATACAGACAATGCGTCCAAAGGCTAACCTTCTATATCTGTTGCTTCTGCTTCTTCTTCTGCTGCTTCTTCGTCGTCTGGTGTTATAGCCTCTACAGTTGCGCCTATAGCCTTAATAGGTAATGAGATTATTTTGGCTGTTGTTTTTATTGTAGCAGTTGCTAATGTTGCCACTGCACAACTTGAGCATAAAATTGTTATAAATAGAAAAGGTAACAACTTAGTCATTATTTTATGAGCGATTAAATTTAGCTTCTCTTCGTTCCAATGAAGCCGCTATACCTTCCTTAAAATCATTCGACGATTGAAGTCTAATTTGTTCTGATAATTCCCAAGCAACTATCTCTTCTACTTGATCAGCTATATTTCCTTTTAAAGTTGATCTTATTGATTCAACTGCCATGGGTGCAGAACTCGCTATCTCAGCAGCAAATTCATTTGCCTTCTTTAAAATATCAGAAGATGCTACTAAATAATCTACCAAACCAAGGGCTAACGCTTCATCCCCTTTAACTCTTTTAGCTGTATATAACATCATGGCGGCATTTTGCTGGCCTACCACTCTAGGCAAGGTTACTGAGCTACCAAATCCTTGATGAAAACCTAATTTCGAAAAATTTGCACTAAATCTAGATTCTGGAGATGCAATCCTAAAATCTGCAGCTAAGGCTAAGCCAAGTCCCCCTCCTACAGCTGCTCCTTGAACAGCTGCAATGACAGGCTTCTTCGTTCTAAATAACCTCACAGCCTCGGTATATAATTTTGAATAAGGGTTAGTCTTATTCATCATTTCTTTATCTTGACTAAAATTTGCGCCCGCACAAAAATTCTTTCCTTCAGAAGTTAAAATCACCACCCTACACTCATTGAAGTCATCTAACTCAACAAGAGCATCTGCTATTTGTTGTATTAATAAATAGTCAAAAAAATTATTGGGGGGTCTTTGAATTGTTATCGTGGCGATATGGCCATTCATAACCACTGAAATATCATCATAATTTCTCATAATTACCTCTTAAAATTTCTAGTTAATCCATCACTTCATTAATGCAACTAATACTACCAGTTTGCTCGGGGAACTATAAAACTCTTTATAGAATTTTTTTAATCAACCTAAGAAGTAGTTGCTTGTATTAATAGTTGTTTAGCTAAAAAAGTATCTAAGAATCTAATTTTAAAACTTTCATCCAACGTCTAGATCTAAATCGTATAATTAATAAAATTCCTTGAATAAAATAATCAGCAATTAGAGTAGCAAAGATCCACTCGACTGATAAACCTATTTTATAAACTATAAAAGCTAAAGGCACCCTAATAAAGACCAATCCAATTAATGTGATTACAAGAGGCGATTTTGTATCCCCAGCTCCCCTTACAGCACCTCCAAGTGAAAACTGAAGTGCCATAAAAGGTTGCATAACACCTAAAATCCAAACGAAAACTACCGCTTTATTAACCACTTCCGGATCATCAATAAAGAAAGAAGCTAAATCTCTAGAAAAAATTGCTAGCACTATTCCTAGACATCCCATAGAAATCATCGTTAGGCTGGTAGCCTTAAAAGCGCTGTTGTAGGCTCCGTCTGGATCAGATGCTCCTAAATACTGTCCTGTTAGAGTAGATCCTGCAATTGCAAAACCCATTCCCACTGTAAAAGACAGCATAAGAACATTTGTACCTATATTGTATGCAGCTACAGCGTTCGTTCCGTAAAGAGCAACTATCCAAAAAAAGGATAGCATTCCAAATTGGAAAATAAATGACTCCATCCCGGCTGGGTAACTTATGGCAATTAATTGCTTCAATCTCTCTTTAGACATAGAACCAGGAGTTCCTGTTTCAATTGCTAATTTCTTCGTAAACCACATTGTCAAAACTATAATTGAATTAATAGTAAAAGAGATTCCCGCAGCAAGCGCAGCACCAACTATACCTAAATCAGGAAAACCGAACCTACCATTTACCAGGCCAATCAATAAAAAAACATTAATAATATTAGTAAATACGGCTATATAGAGAGGTGTTCTAGTATCTCCTGCAGCTCTTTGCGCAGTAGAAAGAACCATAGATATTGCAAAAACTGGAGTAAAGGTTACTAAAATTGTAGTGTATTGAATTGAAAGTCTTTGAGAATTTTCATCCAACCCAAATATACCAATCATCTGCTCTGCACCTAACCAAAGGGCAATAGCTGTAAAAAAAGAGATTAATAGGCAGATGCCTAAAGATGCCCTAACAACTTGAGCAGCTTCTGAAGGGTTATTTCCACCTATTGCTCTAGCAACCAAGGCTGTTGTACCTGCCATAATAGCCATAAGTAAAGCCTGAAAAACCCAAAAGATTCTTTGGCCCGTTCCAACTGCTGCTACTGCTTCAGCCCCCAAGCTACCCACAGCTTTAATTGCAACTAAACCAACAGATGCAAAAAGAAGATTATTAAGTATTGAAGGCCAAGCTAAACCCCAGACACTAAGTGACTCCGGATGAGAAATCTCACCAAGCTCTTCATTTTCATTTGAGTCATCAGTAATGTTGGACATAAAATTTGTTGCTATAGTAGCATAATCAATAATCGTCAAACTTATAAAAATGGCTAAACTTTATTTTAATTATTCATCTATGAATGCTGGGAAATCAACAGCCTTACTTCAAGCCGATTATAATTACAGAGAAAGAGGAATGACTACTATTCTTTTTACTTCCTCTAAAGATGAGAGATACGGAAAAAATGAGATAGTCTCCAGAATAGGTATTAGTGCTCCCGCAGCTTATTTTTTTGAAGATACCAATTTACATGAAACTTTCGTTAAAGAATCTAAAAAAGAACCTATTGATTGTGTTTTGATTGATGAAGCTCAATTTTTATTAAAAGAACAAGTCCATCAACTTGGTAGAATAGTTGATGAATTAGACACTCCAGTCTTAACATTTGGAATACGAACAGATTTTCAAGGAGAGTTGTTTGAAGGCAGTAAATACCTGCTAGCCTGGTCAGACAACATAAAAGAAATAAAAACTGTTTGCCACTGTGGAAGCAAGGCAACTATGGTTATAAGAATTAATTCTAAGGGGGATATAATCTTACAGGGCAGTCAAATAGAGGTTGGTGGCAACGAAAGTTACATCCCTGTATGCAGGAAACATTTTAATTTAAAACAAATAGAATAAGGCTACAAAATTCCAACTATAAAACCAGTCATACACGAAGCAAGAACAGCTGCTACTAGTGCTTTTCCGCTAACTTCAATAAGGTCATTTTTTCTTTCTGGCGCCATAGCCCCCATTCCGCTAATTAATATTCCCACACTACTAAGGTTTGCAAATCCGCATAGTGCATAAAGCATTATTAATTTACTCCTTTCTGATAACAACATAGGATCTATTTCAGCCAGTCTGATATAAGCAATAAACTCATTTGTAATGGTCTTTATACCTAGGAGTTCCCCAGCTAATTGTGATTCTTGCCAAGGTATACCCATACACCAAGCAAGTGGAGAAAAAATCCACCCTGCCATTCTCTCTAAAGAAAGAGCTTCTCCATTTAAATAAGGTAGAGTACCTAACGACATATTAACTAATGCCACAAGAGACAAAACAACAATCAAAAGAGCAATAATATTTAGGAATATATCTAACCCGGAACGAGTTCCTTCAGTTATCGCATCCATTGTACTTCTGTACATTTTTTCATTATGACTCTTAGGAAATTCCGTCTTTTCTTCACTTGGAATCATCATGTTGGAATACATAATGGCTGCTGGAACAGATATTATTGAGGCAGTAAGAAAATGACCTATCAATGAAGCTCCATATACATCGAACAGCATCAAATTAAGTGTTGCCATAATTGACCCGGCAATTGTAGACATTCCTACTGTCATTAGAATTAATAATTCATGCTTGGTCATGCTTGATAAATAAGGTCTGATTAGTAAAGGAGCTTCAACCTGACCCAAGAATATATTTGCAGTAGCACTCAACCCAACTGGCCCTCCTACATTTAGAGGTTTCTTAAATAAAACAGATAAAGCATTTACAATTAATGGCATAACTCTCCAGTGCCACAGAAGAGCTGAAAAAGCTGACACTACTATAACCAGCACAAGTCCCCCGAATGCAAATATAAAAGTTCCTGCTGGATTAACAATTTCAAAAGGAGCTCCAGGAGCACCTGTAGCTAGATAACCAAAGACAAAAGCAACACCGGAATCGGTTGCCGTAGTCAGAGCCAGAACTCCTTTCGATAACAGAGCAAAAAAATCTGTGATAACGGTCCACTTTAGAAGTAAGAATGCTAAAACAAACTGAATAATGATAGCGTTAATCACATATTTAATTTTTATCTTCTTTATGTTGGTACTAAATATAGCTCCTAGAAATAATAGGGTAAAAAATCCAACAATTGGTTGTACGTATTCCATAAATTTTATTAAATTAGTTTAATTTCTTGTAAACGCTCTCTTAAGTAATCTTCAGATAAAATCCCTTCTTTGTAATTATTTGGATTATCCTCAGTGCAACAAGATTCTAATGTTTCTATATACCAATCTGGGTTTGGATGAACAAAAAAAGGAATAGAGTACCGAGAAGTCATGCTCTCTTCTGGAAGGGCCGTTACTCTGTGTGTAGTTGATTTTAAATAGTTATTAGTTAAACGTTGCAGCATGTCCCCTATATTACAGATGATAACATCGTCGTCTAAATTTATTTTCTTCCATAAGCCATCTTTTGATAACAGCTCTAGCCCTGACTGATGTCCTCCAATTAATAGGGTTATTAGATTTATATCTTCATGAGCTCCAGCCCTTTCTCCTTGTTCGGTTGACGATATAGGCGGGTAATGAATAGGCCTCATGATGCTATTACCTTCGACTACTGCCAAATCAAAATAACTTTCATCTAAATCTAAATAAACTGCAATAGAATTAAGTATACTCTTACCCAGTTCATCGAATTGCGTATATAGCTCTTGAGTCTTGGATTGAAAATCTGGGACTTCTTTTATAACATAATTATCAGGCATCCATTGGCGATACGGATGGTTAAGATTTAGCTCTCTACCCGTATGCCAGAATTCTTTCATGTCAGGGTTTGTGCCTCCTTTTGGTGTTTCTATTTTATAAGGTGTATAACCTCTCGCGCCTCCCAACAAAGGATTGTGGTATTGGTTCTTAATCTTGTCTGATAGTGAAAAAAAACTACTAAAAATACTAATAACCTCTTTTACCAATAATTTATTAATTTTATGATCTTTTATTCCACAAAAACCCCATTCCATAAAATTTGATCCTAGCTCATTAGAAAACCCCAAGGGATCTTGATTTCTATTTTTTAACGATAATACTGAAAAAGGGGAAGACAAATTAATAATCCATTTAAAACAAGGTTACAATTTACCAACTTTAGTTTGATAGGTATAGAGATGATAAAAATATATGGCCTCGGGAATGCCCTTATAGATATTGAATTTAGCATCTCCGAACAAGATCTAACTGGAGTAGACATTCCTAAAGGAGGTATGAAACATATTTCTTCTAAAGAAAAAGAATTTCTTTTAAAAAAATTTCAAGATTATGAAATATCTAGAACACCCGGTGGATCCATTGCCAATTCTTTAAGTGCAGCTGCTATACACGGTGCAACAACAAGCTTTAGCTGTTCCATAGGTAAAGATAAAGAAGGCATAGAATTCTTAAAAAGCCTTAAAGGTTTAGATAACTTTACTAAATATTCCAAAAAGCCAACAGGCGTCTGTATTATTCTAATTACACCAGATGGCGAACGCACCATGGCTTCGTGCTTAGATGCAAATCTAGACTTAATTCCAGAATGCTTAGACGATAATAAATTAGAACAATCGAATATCCTTATTTTTGATTCTTTTGCAATTGAAACAAATAATGGATTTAGAACAGTCAAAAAATCTATACAGATTGCAAATAACAACGGAGTAGAAATTTGCTACGGAATTGCTGATCAAAGTCTTATTCAATTACACCTAGAAAAGATTGCTTGGATAATGTCTCAGAACATTAATTACGTGTATGGAAATGAACTAGAAATTAAAGAATTAACAAAATCTTTGCCTGTGAGAGATTTAAATATTCTTACAACTTTTGGAGATAAAGGCGCTTCTATTGGCAATATTCATGTAGATGCAAAACCTATATCTCCTGTAAATACTAATGGAGCTGGAGATGCTTTGATTGGTGTATTTCTAGCTCTGAAAGACAAATACAATAAAAAAGAAGCCCTACAAAGAGCAGCTGACTACGCAACTGAGATATGCAAAATCAATGGGCCTAGAATGAAAAACGCCACATAAAGTGGCGCTTTTCATAATTAAACTTGAATTAGAATTGATACTTAAATCCTAAATTCATCTGCCAAGCAGACTGACCATCTCCATTCTGCACCCAAAGATTATCATCCGGGTCAACTCCAGATATGATGAATTTACCATCATCAGTTACTCCACTGACAAGAATCTGACGACTATTATTATAGCCATACTCTTTAACTATCCCTTTCTTATCATCAAGGTAATTCAAGAGGTTCAGTAAATCTAAGTAGATGATAGCTTTGTGGCCATCCCTTACTTCAATGTCTTGAGTAATTCGAAGATCCAATCTTCCATACCAAGGACTGGTAAACGCATTCCTAGGTGCGTAGGTTCCCTTATAACCCGCTAAAGCTGTACTATTAACATGAGCCATAACAGCAGCAGCTGTTGAAGCTGATGTAAACGAGACATTTGAGTCATCTACACCTGTCGGTATATAGGCTAAAGCATAATCAGCATAAAACTGAGAAGACCCCGTAACGCTGTTATACCCTGGTTCATCAAAAGAAACACTATAAGGTTCTCCACTCTTTCTTATATAGACCATAGAGAATCTTGTGTCATTTTCACCAAAGAATTGAGCAGTGTAGTCCATAGTTGCTATGAACTTATGCTCAACCATAAAGGATGATCGCTCCGCAGTTAAATTTTCACCATCCCATCTTTGAGTATAACCATAAGAGGATTCAGCTTGAGTCGACGTTAAAGGATAAACATCTGTAGTTTCCATATTGGTATAAGCAGTATAGAGCCTAACATCACCGAAAGTTTTACCAACGGATATGGTGTAAGCTGTTGCTCCACCTTGCCCATCATTTGTCATCCAATAGTCACCTTTACCTTTATAAGTTCCACGGCCATCAGCGAGTGTACCTGTCTGTGTTAGGCCAAGATCTTGATAAAATACACCTTCATCTACACTATCCCTGTTCGCTTCAAGAGTTATGTCATAACCTGAAGTTAAACTTAAATCTAGGGCTAAATTTGATCTCCAAGAAGACGGAGCCTGAAAATCAGGATCGGTTCCTTGGGCATCTCCAAACCAAGCACTTCTAACTTGATAGCTACTTGTAGAGCCTAACCAAAAGAATTGAGGCGGAGCTACATTAGCAGCCGGCATTACGCCAACCGTGTCAGAGAAAGAACGGAATCTGTTGTAGTCTGTTAAACCACCTGATCTAGAATAAGCATTTCCATACCAGACATTAGGAATTCTTCCCAAGAATAACCCTCTTCCTCCTCTAATACTAGCGCTTGCAACTTTATCTCCGAACAGATCAGTTGCGTTGTATTTAAACGAAACTCTAGGTTGGATACTATCAAAATCAAATCTTGAATTATTGCCTATTCCATTTCGAGCCAAGAAATTAGGATTCAAAGTAGGCTTGGTAGGTGTTTCTCTTTTATCATACCTAACGCCCATGATTACTGTTAAATCATCCGATGCATACCACTTGTCTTGAACATACATAGTTGTTTTATCTACTTCAAAATTAGCAGCAGCTGTACCAACTTGGTCATTGCCCGCAAGGGGTGTATGAAATCTTAAATAATCCCAAACACCTGCTTGAAAATTATCTATACTATCGAATTGTATTTCACCGTTGTAACGCGCAATAAAGAGGTTGTAAACCGAACTTTCCTCTTGCTCAATACCCATTGTGTAAAGATGATCATCAGCATCATATTCTAATTTAAAGGTAACGCGATCGCTGTCTACCATGATGTGATTCGCCCCTCGGTATCTATCTCCACCCAGGTAAACATTATCTTCACCACCAGCGCCATCAGTCACTGAAATATTTACTTCAGGGAAAAAAGGATCTCCTAAAGATGCATCATCTTCTTCCATTTCATACGAAGAAAACTTCAATTTAGAGGTTAATCTATCTGTTAAATCAGTATAAAGCTCAAAAGAAACACGTTCAATTTCCGGTGGCTTGGAGTAGTAATTATTACTGAATACGGTTGCACCTCCATTATATTTTCTAGGTAATACACTTTCGTTATAAGAGTAATTAAAAACCGCCCTATTTGAATCATTAATGATTGCATCTAATTTAATCGTATATTCCTCAGAGGTTTCTGGAAAAGAAACATTATTAATTTCACCTGCATCATAACCATAAGTATTCATGGCTATTGACTTAATCTGATCTGCGATAGCCGTTGTAACTACTTCAGCTTTATTTTGAGCATTGCTATCCTTTGTTCCGTATAAGACAGGTAACGACTTTTCAAATTCTTCGTAACCTACAAAAAAGAATAGTCTATCTTTGATAATGGGACCTGAAAAAGTTGCACTTATAGTTTCTTCTTCAAATGTAGGATAACTAACTCCGTTTTGGTCATCTCCAATATTGGAGTCATCTCTACTACTAAAATAAACACTTCCATGAAAATCATTAGAACCTGATTTAGTAATTGTAGCTATCGAGCCACCTGTTGTGTTTCCTCTGGCTACATCAAAAGGAGTAATATCTACTGAGATTTGATCTACAAAATCTAAACTAATTGGATTTCTCATGGTTCCAAAGCCATTAGCATTTAGTCCAAAAGGGTCGTTAAAACTTACGCCATCTATAGAAAAATCGTTGTAACGGTTGTTAGCTCCCATAATTGAAATCTGCGTGTTTCTACTAGAAGCACTATTAATAGAAACTCTAGGATCTAATTTAGCATAATCAGCTACAGACCTATTAACAGTTGGAATGCCGTCCATATCAGCACGAGTGAGTAAAGTACCAGTTCCAATTTTAAAAGTTTCAGAATTTGCTCGAGCTGTAGCTACAACTACATCAGCTGAACTACTGCCACTTAATGATACTGAAACATCACCTACCTGACCTAGATTTAAGTAAATATCAGATAAGGTTTCCGTATCGTAACCTGAAGCCGAAACTGTTAATTTGTACGGTCCACCTACAGGTAAAAAAGAAAGAGAGAAATTACCAGATGATCCGGCCGTGGTTGTTTTTGTTAAACCAGTCGGAACAAACTCTGCTTCTACTGTTGCTCCACCAACATTAACATTACCTCTAAGAGAAGAAGTAGTATCAACATCAGCTGTTGCTGAGAAACTTACTAAAGTAACAACTGTTACCAAGGAGATATATTTAAAAAAACTATTCATTGAATTAACCCCAATTATTTTATTGATGAATATAGCGCGAAAAAGAAAGACGCAAAGAAATTACGTGCTAATGAGCACTTATTAAGAGAGAAAAAATTATTAAACTTTTTTATCATTTATTAATAATAAATATTACTACAAACATGCACCTTTTGCATAACTAAAATATTAAAAATATAGAACTATTACATAGATATTTAAATATAAATTAGCTATTTGATTAATTCATTAAGATCAGAATTAATAAACTTATCAAAATTGAATTTTTATTATTCTACAACTAACTAATTTTATCTGATTTAAAATAATCTCTCAAAACATCAGGAATTGAAATAGATCCGTCTTTTTGTTGAAAATTTTCAACAAGGGCTAGTAAAGTTCTACTTAAAGCTAACCCAGATCCGTTTAACGTATTTAGTAATTCTACTTTACCGCTAGAAGGGTTTTTCCATCTTGCTTTCATTCTTCTAGCTTGAAAGGATCTAAAATTACTACAAGAAGAAATCTCTCTAAAAGTGTCCTGCGAAGGTATCCAGGCCTCAAGATCGTAAGTTTTTGCAGAGGCAAACCCTAAATCTCCCGAGCAAACTGAAACAACCCTATAAGGTAATTCCAATTTCTTTAGAATTGATTCAGCATGCATAGTAAGATCTTCCAGTGCCTGTTCAGAATCCGCCTCCTCTACAGCTTGTACCAGTTCAACTTTTTCAAATTGATGTAATCGCATAATCCCTTTGGTGTCTTTACCATAGCTTCCTGCTTCACTTCTAAAACAAGGTGTATGACATACGTACTTAATAGGTAAATTCTTAGACTCAATAATCTCGTCTCGTAATAAATTAGTAACAGGTACCTCTGCAGTTGGTACCAAATAATATGGCTGATCTCCTTCTAGTTTAAATAAATCTTCCTCAAATTTAGGTAATTGACCTGTTCCCTCCAAGGATTGAGAATTAACAATATAAGGTACATAAACTTCTTTATAACCATGCTCATTAACATGTGTATCCATCATGAATGAAATCAATGATCTTTGGAGCCTAGCAAAGTCTGACTTTAAGACGCTAAATCTAGAACCAGTTATTTTTGCTCCTGATTCCATATCAATACCGTCATATAAACTTCCTAGTTCTAAATGATCCAAAGGGTTAAAATTAAACTTTGGTGGAGTGCCATGAGTTCTTATCTCTAAATTGGCTTTCTCGTCTTGTCCTTCAGGAACATCTTGGTCCGGCATGTTTGGCATTTCCATAACAATGCCGTTGATAGTCTGTAAAAGCGTGTCTAGTTTCTTAGATTTAGTTTTGATGAGTGAAGTTAATTTAGTACCTTCTTTTTTAATTTTTGAACTATCTTGCTTGGAACGTTTTAACTCTCCTATCTTTTTGGAAATGGTATTCAGTTGGGCTTGAAGTCCTTCTGTATCGGACTGCAAGCTTTTCCTTTTATTTTCTAAATCAGACCATTTGATTAAATCAAATTCGTAACCTCGTCTTTTTAAACAACGGGCCACCTCTTCCGGTGAGTTTCGTAATAATTTTAAATCAAGCACAGATCTTATTCTAAATCTATTTAATGTTTAATAATATCTATCCCATCAGGAATATTTATATAAAATTCTTTAAGGTCTATCTCTTTCAAGGACACATCAGTAAATCTTAACAACACTTCTTGGTCGAATGAATCTTTGTATCTGATAAAATTAATTACATTATTAAAGATATTAACTTCTATAAGTTGTAGATAGTTGTCTTTTAACTTTGTTACAAGCTCACAACGCAAATTATTTATTGTTGTCTTACATCCTCTTAAATTATAAGCCTTAAGTAATACACTTGTTTTTGCTGAAAATAAGCCTATAGGAGTTTCATCTATGAGATTTTCAATAGGTCTAATTTCCAACTGTTCTAATTCAGGATCATAACGATAAAAATTTATTGCGTCAGAAAGTAAAGTTTCATTTAACGGTTCTTCGTATATGAGTTTAAACATGCCTTCTCTATTAGCCTTTATAGAGCCCTTAATAACCCTTTCATTATCCCCTGAATAAGTTTTTTGGGAAAAGGATGCAGAAAAGAAATTCTGGCTACCAAGGTATTCCATAAAAGCCTTCTCTATTACCTGATCTTCTGCTAGCAAAGCATTACATAAGAATAAACAGGTATATAAAAAAGAACTTGCTAAGAGCTTCATCAATTTAAGTTAATAATGTTACCTTCAATATAGTCTGGCACCTGCATCCTAAGTAAATTAGCAATTGTCGGAGCGATATCTAATTGATGGACTGTATCAATAGATTTATGTGTAACTCCGTAACCATACGCATAAAAGATTCCATTCATTTCTTTATTTATAGCCGGATCATATCCATGCATTCCTTTTGGAAGGTTACTATTATTTCTACTAACCAACATATTGGGCGCAGGTGTTGTAACAACAATATCTCCCGACCGAGTCTCGTGAATGCCCAGTTTGAGGGGTAAATCATCTTTTTTATAGACTTTAAGTTTTTTATTTTTCTTCAAAACCCTAATTGCACGATCAATATCATCAATATTATTTAAAAAAATATGACCTACAGCGGGTCCTAAAGATATCTTGGCAGCAATAGACTCAAGCTTAAGTAAGCTTTTTATATTAATAAAATTAGATATCTCAGACATACCGTGATCACTCACAACAATAAGTGTCGTTTTCCCCCAAAGTCCCCTGCTCTTAATCTCTTCAATAAGAGATAGTAAAAGTTTATCTTGTTTTTTAATTTGACTGGTAACTGAGTCATGATCAGGTCCCAAATTATGGGCTTTTGAATCAGCACCATGCCACCAAGACATAATAAGTCTTGGTCTTTGCTCTTCTGGTAAGTCTAACCAAGATAATATTTGAGAAATTTTTTCTTTTTCAGATATTCTGCTGTTGAAGGGAGCTTTGGTATAAGAAATCTTATGCCCGTTCCAGTCAGTTTCAGATCCCACCCAAAAGTAAGTAGCTGCTTTAATCCCTTGTTGTTCTGCTAAAATCCATAATGGAGCAACTTCGATCCAGCTAGCATCTGGACTATAACTGTAAGAGCCTTTTTTCTTATCGAAGAATCCATTATGCAAAATGCCATGTTTGACAGGACTAACTCCAGTTGCCATGGACACATGAGCCGGATAAGTTGAGGACTGATAAACTGGTACTAACTGAGCAGCCTTTAATCCCTCTTCTTCCATTATGTTAAATCCGCCACTATCTGTTCTAAGTGGGTAGTCGTGCCTCATACCGTCCAACGAAAGAACTATGACTACATTATCTTCTACTTCACTCCAAACAAAGGAATTAAAAAAGAAAAAACTAAAAAAAAGTAATAGTCGCAAATTAATCCTCAGGAGGTGCGGGAATTAAGACCTCACGATTACCGTTTGTTGCCATAGGACTTACAATGCCCGTCTCTTCCATAGTTTCTATAATTCTTGCTGCCCTGTTATAACCAACCCTTAATCTTCGTTGTACTGCAGATATTGAAGCCCTTCTAGATTGGGCCACAAAAGCTATTGCCTCATCATAAAGTTCATCTTTTTCTCCATCTTCCGAGTCAGAGATAATACCTGGCATCCCAGAAACACTTCTTTCTTCCTTGGTAACTTCATCTAAATAATCTGCTTTTCCTCTTTGACGCCAGTCATCAGCTACACGCTTTACTTCATCGTCCCCTACAAAGGCACCATGAACCCTTAAAGGTATAGAAGTCCCAGGTGATATATATAACATGTCTCCTTTTCCTAAAAGTTGTTCTGCTCCACCTTGATCTAAAATAACCCTTGAATCCATCTTTGATGCAACTTGAAATGCCACTCTAGACGAGATATTTGCCTTTATTAAACCGGTAATAACGTCCACAGACGGTCTCTGTGTTGCGAGCAACATATGAATACCAGCTGCTCTAGCCTTTTGAGCAATTCTTGCGATCAATTGTTCTGCTGTCTTGCCTACCACCATCATTAAATCAGCTAATTCATCTACAGCTAAAACGATAAAAGGTAATTCTTCTAAACTAGGAGCTTCCTCTCCTTCAGGGGCATCATTGATTTTCCAAGTTGGATCCTTTATAGATTCACCAGCAGAAATAGATTCAGCAATTTTTTTATTAAAACCATTTAAATTTCTCACACCAAGATGGGCCATGAGTTTATATCTTCTTTCCATCTCATTTACACACCACCTAAGACCATTAGAAGCTTCTTTCATATCGGTGATAACTGGCGCAAGTAAGTGTGGTATATCCTCATACACAGACAACTCTAGCATCTTGGGGTCAATTAAAATTAAGCGAACTTGTTCCGGGCTGGCTTTGTATAAAATACTAATGAGCATTGCATTAATTGCTACTGACTTTCCGGAACCAGTTGTTCCAGCCACGAGTAAATGAGGCATAGAAGAAAGATCAGCTACAATTGCTGAGCCGCTAATGTCTTTTCCTAAGGCTATGGTTAAAGGGCTTTTTGAATCGTCGTAAACTTTGCTCGACAGAACTTCGCTCAGTAAAACTGGCTGACGATCTTCTCTTGGAACTTCTACACCTATAGTATCTTTACCTTCTATAACTTCAACAATTCTAACGCTTGTTTTTGAAAGAGAACGGGCCAGGTCTTTATTTATATTGGAGACTTGATTTACCTTCAGGCCACTAGGTAATTTAAGTTCAAGGCGTATAACTACAGGACCGGGTTGTATAGACTCCACAGTAACTTCATTTATGTTGTATTCAGCAAGTTTACTAACAACCAATTCTCCTAATTGACGAAGTGAAGATTCAGATGTTTCATCCGAGTTAATTTCTGCTCTTTCATCTAATAAAGATAATTTTGGAGGTTTAGAAGCTTCTTTATATTCAAAGAGTTCTTCTTGTTTTTCTTCTTCAACTCGTTTACTAGTTTCTAGGCTAACTTTTTGTTTAATAACTTCAGCTGGTTTTAAACCCTCCTTTAGTTTAGATTTTTCTATAACTTTTTCTTGCCTGTCTATTTTTTCTTTCTTTAATTTTTGTTTTTCTCGAAGATTACCTAATAAGTTTGATAATTTTTCTCCAAATTTAGTCCCTGAAGTCAATAAGTATGTCTGTGAATTAGATATTAAATTTGCCCAGGAGATTTCTAAGGACAAAGTTAAGCCTAATAAGATCATAGATATGAAAAGCAATCCACTGCCTACTAAACTTAAAGGACCTAAGGTTATAGACGATATTTTTAAACCTATTAATCCACCCCCTTCCTGCGGTAGATAACTAAATCCGGGCTCCAATATAATGGATAGCAAGGAACAACCTGCAACAATCACTAACACCCATCCAAAAATCTTTAAACCTAAAAGTCCAGAATATGCATCTGAAAAAGGCACAGAATTCTTTGCTATAAAAAAATGTTTTATCAATGGCCAAAGTAACCAACATGGAAAGATAAAAGACATATATCCAAAGATGGTAAATAGAAAATCACTTAAATAAGCACCCCAACTTCCTACAAAATTTGAAATTTGTTGAGTGTTATCTACTAAGCCACTTGTAAAGGTTTGAGAGGTCCAGCCCGGGTCTTTAATGGAGTAACTAACTAGTGCTAGTAAGACAAATATCCCAAAAAAGCCTTGAACTATAAGCCAAGAATCTAAAATAAGTCTGTTTAGCTTAATGCGAGAAATAGATACAGCCTGATTGGCCGTTTTTTTTGTTGCTTGAGATTTTTTAGTCACTAAAAATATAAGTTTACTTATTGTATATTTATTTTAATTGTTCTTCTAACTCTGATTCAGTATAAAGCTATAATCTAAAGCTATATATAGAAGCTAAAGAGTAATATTATAAAAAAATGGACAATTTAAAAAGAAAGATAATTATTCTAGGATCCGGTCCTGCTGGTTATACCGCAGCAGTCTATGCTGCAAGAGCGGGTTTAAAACCCTGCCTTATTACTGGTATGGAACAAGGGGGGCAGTTAACTACCACAACTGATGTCGAGAATTGGCCTGGAGATAGCGATGGCCTACAAGGACCTGAATTAATGGAGAGAATGCTTAAGCATGTTGAATCTCTTGAGGTTGAAGTAATTCTTGATCATATTGAAAAAGCAATTGTAAAGAATAGG
>Ga0257111_1000345_pt1 | contig 19482 bp, 20 predicted proteins | sample LP_taG_6_FD_191567 | JGI IMG/M metagenome (GOLD analysis project Ga0257111, IMG submission 191567) | Marine microbial communities from Northeast Subartic Pacific Ocean, Canada - LP_J_2015_P26_500m | ecosystem: Environmental > Aquatic > Marine > Oceanic | place: Canada: Northeast Subartic Pacific...
GGCTATAACTTTGATCTTTTTTCCACTTTCCTTTGTGGCACGTATAACACCTAAAGCTGTTCCATACGCTACTGTTGCTAAAGCACCTGCATTACAATGAGTCATTATTGTATCATCATCTTGAAATAATTCAGCGCCATTTTTTCCCATCTTTTTATTAGTATTGATGTCTTCTTCTGCCATCTGCTTTGCCTTGGCAATTACGGTATCTCTTATTTCAGAAACTGTTTTGCCTTGTTTTGCGATCTCCATTATTTTTTCCAGTCCCCAAGATAGGTTGATTGCAGTAGGTCTTGTCTCAAATAGTATTTTTTTTGCCTTTTCTAGATCAGAAAGTAAATCTTCTATCGTTTTAGATGAGCTTTGTAACGCCGCAAGTGCCATCCCAAATGCTCCTGACACACCAATTGCTGGAGCTCCACGAACAACTAAAGTTCTAATGGCATCGGCAACATCATTGAAATCAGTATATTTTACAAAGACTAATTCGTTAGGTAGTTTGGTTTGGTCAATCATAACTACAGAATTGTTTTTCCATTCTACAGTACGCAGTTCCATTATGATTTCAAACTAGTTAAAACTGGTTATATTACTTACCTATTTCTAGTTTAAAATAACATTGAGTAGTTAACCATTTTATTATCCATGAAGTTTCAATAACAACTGATGAAAATTTCTGATATCCAAAGATATGATTCTAAGAAAATGTATGAAGCTTATGATTATTGGCCGAAATTAGCAAAAGAATACTATGAAAAAGATTTTTCTAAACTAGAGATTGATGATGTTGATCACATAGTTTTTGCTGGTATGGGCGGTTCTGGTATCATAGGTGATATAATATCATCCATACTATCAAAAACTAACATTCATGTTAATGTTGTAAAGGGATATCTTCTTCCAAAAACTGTTGACTCTAATACTTTGGTAGTTGCTACTAGTATTTCAGGAAATACTGATGAGGTTTTATCTATATTAAAAAATTCTGAAAATAGCAAAGCAAAATTCATTTCGTTTTCATCTGATGGAAATTTGGAAAAGATTTCAATAGAAAATAACATAAAACATGTAAAAATTTCACAGTCACATTCACCAAGAGCATCCTTACCATCTTTTCTTTATTCTATCTTGAATGTTTTAGAGAATGTTATACCAATCAAAAAAAATGATATTGTGGAATCAATTTCAAAACTAGAAAAAACTCAGAAATTAATTTCTTCATCAAATCTTAATGAGAAAAATCCATCGCTTTCTTTAGCAAATTGGATAAAAAATATTCCAATAATTTATTATCCCTTGGGTTTACATGCTGCTGCAATTAGATTTAAAAATTCTTTACAGGAAAATGCTAAGGTTCATGCAATTTCAGAGGATGTGATTGAAGCTTGTCACAATGGAATTGTCGCGTGGGAGAATAAAACTAGCGTACAGCCTATTCTAATCCAAGGTCATGATGATTATATTAAAACAAAAGAAAGATGGAAAATTTTTAAAGAATTCTTACAATCAAGGCAGATAGATTTTAAAGAAGTTAATTCTGACGAAGGAAATATTCTATCAAAAATAATGTATCTAATTTACTTGCTTGATTATTCTACAATTTATCATGCTATAGAATCAAAAATAGATCCAACTCCAGTAAAATCCATTGAGTTTATTAAAAAACGTTTAAAATAAAAATCAGTGATTAATGATGAAATGTCTGAAACAGATTTAGAATTGGTGGAATCAGAACATACAATTAATGTACTAAAAAGGAGATTTTTGATATTAAGAAAAAATGAATGAAAAAGAATATCAATATTCAAAGGAAAGTTTATTGGAAAATCCACAAACGTATCAATTTACAAAATTTGAGGGCAAAGAATTCTTACAGAGGTATGTAAATTCAAGAAAAAAGATTATTTTAAAATTGGGTTCGAGCCGATATTCAGATGCAGACATAGAGAAGGTTATTGAGCAGGAACAGAATGATTCGAGAAACAAAAATAATACGACTATCTTTGAATTAAGAAGAATTCTTTTACATATTATTAAGAATAATAAAGACACAAAAATAAATGCAAAATTTGAGATGTATTTAAAAAAATTTGAGATTAATAAGAGATTGTATGATAAATATGATGATAATGAGAAAAATTCAACTCGATATGATATAATAGAAAATTATATTTTATTATCAGTAATTTCTATTTTAAAATTTAAAAAAACAGAGAATCTGAAGTTTCTTAATACTGCACTGAAATTAAATGACACAATTTGTTCTGAGTTTAGAAACATGATAAAAGAAGATTATAACAAATTATTCAAATTTAGCCTAGAATCAGAAATGAGCATAATTACAAGGTTTATGAAAAAAATAGGTGCGCAATGAGTAAAATAGGTATAATTTTGGCATCTGACAATAGATCAAAAGCTTATATTCAAAAATTAGTTTTTTCTGAAAAAAAGTTAGATAAAATAATATTATTGAATGATAAAAAAATAGAGTTAGATTATTCTGAAAATGAAATAGAAATTTCAAAAAAATATGGTTTTGATATATCAAAGCCGGTTAAGGAATTTCTGCAAGAAAGAGAAATATCTTTTAAAGAATTTGATTTCGTGGATATTAACCATCCAGAACTAATTAAATATGTAAAAAATAATCAACTTGATTTTTATATATTTACAGGAGGAGGTGTTTTAAAGAAACCTATACTAAATTCAGGAACTAAATTTATTCATCTCCATCCAGGAATTGTTCCGCAATATAGAGGAAGTACTTGTTTCTATTATAGCATATTGAATGATGGAAATTGTGGAGTTACAGCATACGTTATGGAAGAAAAATTAGATGCTGGGGATATAATCTTTCAAAAAAAATTTCAAGCACCAAAACATAAATTTTTAGATACTGTATTTGATCCACATATAAGATCTAATACATTGATAGAAATGCTTGAAAACAATCTTTTGGATGATTGTAATTTTAAAAAACAGGATAAATCTGAGGGAGATATGTATTTCATTATTCATCCTGTCTTGAAACATCTTGCAATTCTAAAATGTTTGATTAACGATTAATCCATTCTTGAAGTTTTTCTCTTAATTCATTTTCAATTTTCAGTTCTGTTCCATAAAGATTTTTTTTCTCTAATGGATCATTACTAAGATCATACAATTCCCAAATATCAGGATCTTTGAGAAAAACTAGCTTGTATTCGGAAGTTTTAACACAGAAAACATTAGAAATCTCAGGAGATACATAAGGACCATGTAATGCTCCAGTTTCGGAGAATGTGTATTTGTGTGATATTGGGTGTTTTTTATTTCCATACAAATAATCAACAAAACTATCACCTATTGTATTTTCAATATTTTTGATATTACATAATTCAAGTAATGTTGGAAACAAATCAATTGTTGCTAATAATTTATCAGATATTTGATTTTTAATTATTTTAGGTCCGATGAATTGATAAAATGTTCTTATTGTTTCTTCAAATGTAAATGAACCATAATTTCTTTCACCAAATCTTTCTCCAACTCCAGTTCCATGATCAGAAAAAAATATTATTATAGTATTATCTGATATTCCTAATTTATCTACTGTTTGTTTAATTTTTTTAGCATATTCTCCTGCTTCTTTAAACGTTTCATCATAAGTTTTCAAATTAGACTCTTTATTTTTATAATATTTTTTATCGTCCCATTCAAATTTTTTTAAGACATCAGTAACCGTAACGGTATGAATTCTAGTAAATTGTAAAAATAAAAAGAAAGGTCTATCAGCAGATTTTTTATAAATCTCCTCAATTAATTCAGGATGACGTTGATTTAGATCTTCAGTATATTCATTGAATTCTCTTCTAATATCAAAACCTCGTGGAGATAATATTCCATCGCTAATTAGACCTCTAGCTGTGAAATATCCATTTTTTTGTAGTATCTCAGGCAAGAATGGGACTTCATTTTTTAGCTTGAATACTTTGTAATACCCATCTACGCCATTCTCTTTACCATATTTTCCTGTTAAAATGACATTAAATGAACCAAATGTATAAGGTATTGCAGTAGTTACATTATTCAATAAAGTTCCATAACTAGATAATTCAGTAAATTCTTTTGATTGCTCCAGTCTATCAAAACGAGCACCGTCCAGTAAAACAAAAATGATATTTGGATGCATGTTAATCTACTTCTTTAAAAAATTGTTTTATTTTTCTGTTTTTGAATAAATTTTCATATACTTCATAATCATTGATGTTATCTAATTCGAGCCAACCATTTTCAATACTTATTGCTTTTAGTTTTTGTCCATCATTAATTAGACCTTGTAAAAAATCAGTCATGTAAGAATTTTCAAATGACAGCCTAGAATTTAACGGATTTGAGTGTGTTGTTTGAAAAATAGATTTAGATTTTGTATAAAATGATTTAATTTTATTTATAGCGTTATTTTGGAATTTCATCAAACCTATGTATTGACCTTCAATCTCATTTAGATTTTCAACTTTTTTTCCAATTGATGTAATATTTTGTTCGCCATCAAGTTTCAAACTTTCAAGATCATTTAATGGATTATTAGATCTTATTTTCCAATATTTTTCCCATTGTTTATCAATTATGATAGAAAAATCACCTTTAGAGTCAATCAATTTTTTTAGTACTTGTTGTTCGAATAAGATATCACCGTAAGATACTATTGTAGACTCTGTAAATTTCTTAGATGCGCAAAATAAACTCTCAAGCATATTTGTTTTCATAAAATTAGGATTTTTAATATAATCTACATTTGGGTAATTAATCAATTCCGACTTGAATCCTGTTACAATGCATATATCATCAATTCCACATTTTTTAAAAATAGATAACTGTCTCTCTAAAATTGGTTTGCCAAATAACTCAACCATGCACTTAGGTTTTGTTAATGTAAGTGGATGGAGTCTTTTTCCTTCTCCGGCGGCAAGAATTATGGCATTCATTCTAACAATTATTACTTTCTAGAAAAGATTTTTTTCAATAACTCATTAGTATTGGTGTCAGGATATCTTTCAGGATGCCACATAACACCAAATATCTGTAATTCGTTATGAATGAATCCTTCAATTGTGTTATCACGTTCTGATATTGCAAACGGTGAGAGGTTTTTCCCAAGATTTGCAGCATCTATTACATTATAATGAAAAGAATTTACTTGAATTGCATTGTTTCCTAGTGAAAAATTACTACTGAGATTAACCTTGTGCGGTTTATTTACATGATCTGAGTTATCCAAACGTCGTATTTTTCCACCAAAAAATGAATTAATAATTTGCATTCCTCGACATATACCAATCAAAGGAATATCATGAGAAACTGCATGATCAATAATTTTTTTTTCTATTTGATCTCTTAATGGCTCATCTCCAATATTATCTCCTCCTGATAGAATTAATCCTGAAACTTTCATATCGTCTAAAAAAGCAGAGACATCAGAAATAGTATTAGGAATTAACAATGGATGAAATCCAAGTTGTTGTAAAACTATAGACCAATCATGACTAAGTGAATCTCTCTTTTCAACATATTTTTCTGCATTAGTGACACGTAATGATATTCCAATTATTGATTTCATATTAGTCATAACATAAACAGATTTTTTTATTTTATGTACCCAAGAGATTTCAAGATTTTTCTTTCCTCAACGTATTTATCAAGTTTTTTATGCTCAAGCACAAAAACTTGTTGGTTTTCACAGTCTAATTGGATTTTTGATGATGATTTTAGCCTTTCAAATAAAATTTCGCCACAACCAATAGCAGCTGGTAAACTAATTTCTGCACATCGAATAGACATATGTGAAGCTATACCGCCATACTTTGTAATCAATCCAGCAGGATTTTTTGAAAATATCCAATCAAAACCAGGATCTGCATTCTCAATTAGTATAATCGAATTTTTAATTAGTTCTAATTTTGTATCGTTTTTAAGTTCTAAAATATTTTTCTTGATAATTTTATTTGTGATGTAATTAGGTTTTGATATATGATAATTAATTATTTCAAAATCATTTTTTGATGTAATTATTTGTGGCAGAATTAAATTGTTATTTATCATTCTTACATTTTTTTTAGAATTAATTTCTTGTTTCCATTCTTGAACGATATTTGATTTTACATGATTTTTTGATTTTAGTATTGTATTAATTTCTAAATTAGAAATTTCATCTCTAGAAAATCCAAGATTGTTTCCTACGAGTGTAATCAGTTCTAGAATTGCACTAAGATTTTTAGTAAATTCAAATTTAAATTTTTCACGTTGCACAATTGTAGTTGATATAAAACTCATAATATCAATGGGTGATAATATGCTTAATTCTTTTAATAATATATCTAAGAATTTTTTTTCATTAAAATTCAGTTTTTTGGGTTTAAATTTTTTCGTAAAATTAATTTCGGATAAGAACTTGCTGTCATCAGAATATGTTAGACTTGTAATATCGTACGTGCCAGGACGCAAATGGCCATATTTCAATAAAAAGTCGTTTTTTGAAATTTTTTTATTATTATAATCTATCATGTCGTTCTGGATTTCAGTTAAAGGTGTAGTAAGGGAATATAGATAATTATCAAAGAAGTTCTGAGATTTGGAGTGTTCCTGAAAACTCTTTAAAAGAATTGTTCCTATAAATCCAAGTCTTGCCATAATTGAAAATGGTAATGTACCAAAATTTTTACAATCATCAAGAAGTTGTTTTATCAAAGATATCATATTTTGATGAGTAAGTTTAGTATTTGTTAATCTCAAAAAAATATCGTCTCTACGTTGTATCATTTGTTCTAGCAGATTTTCGCATTCAGAAATTATTTCCGATTCATTTAGAAGTATATTTTTTGTAAAATTACACACATTTTCTTTGATTTCTGAAATTTCTTTATTTGTAAAATTGTATTTCTTTAATTCACGCAACCTCTTATCAATCATAAAATCATAACAAGTGAATAGGATTTCGAATTCTACTTTATCATGTAAATAAGGATTTTTTGTTAATTTAAGAAAATAAAATTCTAATAATTTCCTTGTTAATTTTTTTGAAAGATTTTTTGGTATTAATGAATTGAAACTTCCACGTATATCGATATATGGCTTGTTTCCAAATTTAACCATTAATTTGTATGATGTAACATCTTGATAACCCAATACTGTTCTAGCTTTATCCCACACATCATTTGTGATTAGATATTCATATAGTGAAAAGTCTAGATTGTTTGGATTGTTACCAATTATTTCTGAAGGATTCCAATCACTCATGTCAGAAAAAATTGTATTTTTACCTGGAATGTGACTTTTTTTTATTAACCGTGAATATTTTTGTTTATTAGATTTTAATTGTTCGGAGAATGTTTTTAAGAATTTTTTATCAAATGGTTTATTAACAGAAGTCATGGGTCTGACTTGAAATATGATTACATTTGAAGAATTTGTTATACCAAACTCAATATCCAACAGATCAGTATCACATAATTTTTCTAATTCTTTTATGGAAATTATGAGTGCTTTCCAATGTTTTTCCAGTTTAGAGAGTTTAACATCTCTGTATATCTTAATTGTTTTATTTGATATGCCACTGGTAGTTTTTGTGGTTGTTCCACCTTCTTCAAAATTAATTACATAATATGGAGCACCAATATCAGGAGTTCTGGTAAAAATTACACCACTAATGTTAACTTCAAGAGTTTGGTTTTGAATAAGAATTTGGTTTTTGGGATAAAAATTTTTATTTTTTTCATACGATTTCTTTAATAGTTTTATACCATTTTTTATTGCTGATTCAGATTTTGGAGATATATCTAAAATGCTTGCGTAAGCACCCGCTTGAGAACCTTCAATAGAATCTTCTCCTAATGCAGAGCTTCTGATGATAATTTTCTTTGATAAACGGAATGATTTTTTAATTTTTGTTAAGATTTGTACTTGATGTTTTTCCCAATCTTCAACTGTAAAATACATTAATGGTTCAACACTAGATTTTTTTAGATTATTTTGTAAGAATTCTAAAACGTACGCTTTTGAAGCAAATATTGTTTTTGTTTTATTAACCATAAAAAATTGATTTTAAACAACTATTCTAACTTAACTACCTTTAGCTAAATATAGCCTAATTTTCTAAGTTCTGCTTCGATTTTTTTGGATTCATCTTTAGTAATGGATGGTAAATCATAGACGGCTGAATCAGTTGTTATTTTTTGTAATATCCCTTCCATTTCTTCAATAATCTGTGGATTTAAAGATGCAATGTTTTTAGTTTCATCTGGATCGTTTTTCAAATCGTATAATGTTACATCTTTTGTAACATCTCTGCGTGATCTTAAATATTTGTAATTAGATGTTCGTATACCAATTACTTTTCCTAGTTTTTTAGCACTTGCTGAACCACTTTCAATATAGGCAGGTTCTTCGATTAATGATTGCTTATTTAAAAGAGGAACCAAACTTCTGCCATCAATTGAACCAAGATCACTAAATATACCAATTAATTCGCACAATGTTGGAAAAATGTCAACCTGTCTAACTTGTTTCTCAATAATTAAATTTGGTGGTACACCAAAACCTGTTAAAATAAAGGGAATTCTTATTAACTCATCAAATAAAAATTCGGAATTTCTGTGTTGAAGTGTGCGAAACTGTAGTGAAGTCATGTTTTTTTCCCGTTTTTTTAATTCAATGGCTTTTCTTGTTCTTTGAAGTTTTGAAAGAATAGGATCTGAAATTATAGAGGGAATAATTTTTTTTGTCTTCCTAAACATTTTTGGAATTTTGATCTCACTCAGATCTTCGTCCAAAACTGATATGTAATCACCATGATCTGAAGTTAATACGAAAATGGTTTTTTCAAGATCAATTTTTTCTAAAAACTTTCCAATCCAGGTATCAATATATGATAACATTCTATCATATCCAGTATACCCAAATTCTTCTTTGTCAAACTCAGGAGGAAGATAATATGGGGGACGTAAATCCATCAAGTGAATAAAATAAAACCAAGGTTTGTCCATTTGCTCTAGTTTTTCTAATATTTGATCACCAAAACCAACTAACTGTGTCCAGTCTTCTCTTTTATCATAAACATAATGTTCATTTTTGTCAAAATTTTTAGTCGTTTTTTGGAAAAAGGAAATGTCGGGTACAAAACTATTGAGCTCATAGCCTTCCTTTTTAAGTACCTTAAAAAAATTTGGAACGTCATGATCAAAATTAAAGTAAGAAATACCACTTTTGAATGGGTATAAGGAAGTAAATAATGAGCCAAGACTTAATCCGGTTTGATCTACAGTACAGATTGCTTGTTTGAAACAAGTACCATTAGAAATTAATGAATCTAGATTTGGGGTAATGGATGATTTATTTTTTCCAAATGTTCTATCTGCTCTTAAAGAATCAATTGTTAACAAAATGATATTTGGTTTCATTGTTTAGTTAGTTAAAATTCTCTCTTAATTTTTTCTTTGCCTCAAGTTCAGAATCCCAGACTCTTTTCTTTCCATCTCCTAAAATACTATCAAGTCGTCTGAGATCTCTAACCAATCTTTTAAGACCGTCTGGTTCTAGAGAAGATGCTTGGTCAGAACCATACATAGACCTATCCAAGGTTATATGACGTTCTATTGATGAAGCTCCAAGCATGGTTGCGGTTAAGCATACAGTATAACCCGCAACCTCATGACCACTATAACCAATCTTACATTTGAATTTTTTACGTAAAGTTTCTATAACTTTCAGATTAGCCTCTTTGAGTGGCATAGGGTATGCGCTATGAGAATGCATTAATTCAAAAGGACACTTATATTTTTTAAAAATTTTTACAGCCTTTTCAATTTCGTTTAAAGTACTCATACCAGTTGAGATAAACGTATACTTTCTTTCCTGTGCGATTGTATGTAATAATTTTTCATGTACCAACATGGCAGAGGCCACTTTGTTATATTTTGTTTTAAATTTTCTCATTTGAATTTGACTATCTATATCCCAACATGAAACATACCACGGTATACCTTTTAGCTTACAATATTTATCGATAATCTCATATTGCTTCAATGAAAATTCTAATCCTAATTTCTGTTGTCTTGTAGTATGACCCCATGGACTTTCTCTTGGAGAATCTAAAACTTTTTTAGAATATACTTTCAAAATATTTCTTTTTTGTAATTTAACTGCATCACAGCCAGCTTCAACAGCAATATCAATCAATTTTTTTGCTATTTCGATACTTCCATTATGGTTTATTCCTAATTCCGCTATAACAAATACCATTTTATCACCAACTAGTCCAGCCTCCATCAATCACAAAAATTGCTCCAGTTACGTATGATGATTTTTTAGAAGATAAATATTCAACCAAGTCATTAACTTCACCCTTATTCATCATTCTTCCTAATGGAGTTAATCTTGAATATTTTCTAATGAATTCTTTATCCTGTTTATGCTTAACACCTCCTGGAGCTAAACAATTTACTCTAATATTTGGCGCTAGGTGTGTAGCAAGAAATTTTGTGAGATTTATTACACCTGCTTTTGAAACAGAATATCCAATATGTTTGTGTGCTCCTTTATACAAATCTGGTCTTGCTGAAATAATACCAGTTGTAGCAGAAAAATTTACTATGGAGCCTTTTTTGTTATTTCTTGCAAATTCCCTGCACACTGAAAAAAGAGCGGTTAAATTAATTTCTAAAAAATCAGAAATAGATTCTAGAGATATATCAAAAAGTGTTTGTTTTTTACGTTTGTTGTCTATATGATCATTTAATGCGAAGCAGTTTACTAACGAATCTGCCTTATTTTTTCTAAACCAATTCTTAACAAACTCCTCATTAGCAAGATCATGTCCTAATTTCAAATCTAACTTTAAAATTTTATTATTTTTACTAAGATGTTTTGATAATTGTTTACCAATTAATCCTTCTGAACCAGTTATTACTATTCTCAATTGGTATCCCTCTTATAATGCATTAAATTTAGTTCATATTTTTCAATATAGTTTTTTACAAATGTAAAGTATTTTTCACAAGTTGATTCTGGTGTTATAATAGATACATCCAAATCTTCACGTGCTCCTTGAATTACAAAATCACCGCTATAATTAATTTTTTTTAATGTAGAAAAAAATAAATCAAAATTTACATCCCCCTGACCTAATGGCATCGTGTAACCACCAATATTACGGTCTTTTATATGAACATTAACAATCCAAGGTTTAAGAATTTCAAGTTCAAATTCAGTATCGTAATTTTTTGCTGTGCTATTACCAATATCATAGTTGGCCATTACGTTTGGATGATTTATTTTGGATAATAGATTAGTGAATGAATTTGGTTCAAGATCGGTTTCTAGAGCTAAAATAACATTGTTTTCTTCTATAATTGGTAAAATTTTTTCCAAATTATTGATTATTTCATCCTGGTTCTGTTCAGTTTTTAATGAAGAGGAATCTACAAACGGCAATTCTAAAATTTTTAGATCTATTTTATGACATTGTGATATCAGTTTCTTTAATAATTTTAAATTTTTTTCTAGCTCAAAACTTGGAACCTCAAAGAGTTTATTATGCATAAAATAATCAGCGCATAACGAATTAACAAGTATGTTATGTTCTTTTTCAACCTGTTGAATTTCTTTTACTCCATCGTTATCAAGTATAGGATTATTTTCATGTAAATCAAAAACCCATTCTAGTACTTCAAAGCCTATTTGTTCTGCCTTTACAAATTCTGTTTTCCATGATTTTTCAGAAAATGATTGTATTTCACTATGTATATGGTCTGACAACCTTCCTCCCATTATACCAATCATATTTCTCATAATTCAAATTCTTCTTAACGTTGAAATATTATAGTATTTGGAATAAGTTATCACATGAAAAAAGAACTATATAAAAAATTTAAAAAAATAAAACTGGTGCTTACAGATGTCGATGGTGTATTAACTGATGGTGGAATGTATTACACTACTCAGGGTGATATAATGAAAAAATTCCATACTCGTGATGGAATGGGTGTAACACTATTAAGAAAATATAATATACCAACAATTCTGATAACAAAAGAAAAAACAAAAATGGTAAAACAATGGGCTGCAAAAATGAAAGTAGAAAAATTGTACGATGGAATTATTAAAAAAAATATGATTCTAGATAAAGTTTGTAATGCATTTAATCTCAAATCAGATGAAATTGCCTATATTGGAGATGATGTAAATGACGTACCATTACTAAAAGCAGTATGCTTAGCTGTAACACCAAATGATGGAACAAAAGAAGCTAAATCAGTAAGCCATTACATTTGTAATTTAAAGGGTGGAGAAGGTGCATTTAGAGAGTTCGCTGACTTAATTATATCAACGAGATAATCATCATGACAAATTATGAAAATGATATATTAAATATTTTTGAAAAAAGTGCTAGAGTAATTAACGAATCAAAAGCGAGCATAAAAGAAATTAATTCGGCAGTTAATGTGATTGTTAAAACTATTGAAAAGGGAAAGAAGATCGTAATCTTTGGAAATGGTGGAAGTGCTGCGGATGCTCAACATATGGCTGCAGAATTTGTGGGTAGATATTTAATCGAACGTGATAGCTTACCAGCGATCGCTCTTACTACTGATACATCTGTATTAACTGGAATTGGAAATGACTATGGTTTTGAAAAAGTTTTTGCTCGCCAATGTGATGCATTAGTTAACAATGGAGATTTAGTAATTGCAATTTCAACCAGTGGAAAATCTCCCAATATTATTGAGGGGATAAAAACATCCAAAAACAAGAACGCCAAGATAATTCTTCTAACTGGAAAAAATAACAATAAATTAAAACATCTGACCGATATAACTATCCGAATACCATCTAACGAAACCCCAAGAATACAAGAATCTCACAGAATAATAATACACATTATTTGTGAATTCGTAGAAAAACATTTTCAAGATCAAAAAACACATTCTAAAAAAAATATAAAGTAGAATTACAAATATTTGAAATTACCATTTTTTAAATGAATAAAATTAACAAGATTGTATTTGTCCGCCATCAATTACAAAAACAGAACCAGTAATATATGCTGATTTAGAAGATGCCAAGAATGTTACTAGATTAGCGACTTCCTCTGGTTTTCCAAAACGACCCAATGCAACATCTTGACTAAGCATTTTTCTGATTTTAGTAGAATTTTTTAATTTTTTGGCTTCCCAAACTGAACCAGGAAACATAATATTTCCAGGAGCTACTGCATTAATACGAATTTTTGATTTTCCAAGTTTTTTTGATTCATTATGTACAAATGTATTAAGTGCAGATTTTGCCGCTGAATAGGTAACAGGCCCTCCCGTATTTTCTATGCCTGCTATTGAAGATATACAAACTATGGTTCCGTATGATTTTTTTAAATATTTTTCCGCAGCTTTGATAGTATTGATTGCACTAAACAAGTTTACCCTAAACATTTCAATCCAGTCATTCAATGTTTCTTTCCCCTGTTGAACTGTTCTGCCACTTCCAACATTACAAACAAGAATATCTAATTTTCCAAATTGTTCAATAGTATGTTCAACAAGTAATTTACATTCATCAGGTTTTGTTACATCGGCTACAAAATAATCAGTTTTTGACTTCATTGTTTTCATAGCTCTTTGTAATGAGTGTGAATTACGCCCGTTTAGCATAATATTACAACCTTCAACAGAAAGGTTTTGAGCTATTGATTTACCAATACCTTTACTAGAACCAGTCACAAGTGCTGTTTTACCATTAATATCCAATTTCATAATTTTAACTCAACCATATTTGTTTTCAAATTGATAATGTAATAGAATTTTAATAAATATGTATTTAGTGTGAATTTTTAGAATTAATCAGTAATTCTGCTACTTTGAAATCAAATTCAAAATCTATCATGTGACTATGTTCTCTGCTAATTTCATATGGTAACATTTTTGGTGTAAGACATTTACGTGTTTTTAAGAATTTTTTGGTCCAAAATACAAATAGGCCATCTATAATATATACAATCGGAGCATCCTGTCGGCGACTAATAACTTTATCAGTAGTTTTAGAAATTTTCAAAAATCCTTCTTTGTTAGGTTCCCACATTCCAAAATATGGGTTAGGGTGAGCCTTTATGGATGCGCACGTTGAATAGCAATCAGATTTTTTTAAAAGTTCTATGGCACCATTCATATCACTTGAATCTATAAATGGAACCGTACAATCACGATAAACAAATATTTCAAAATCAATACCTAATGAATTTAATTTTTTTACTGCGTGTAAAAGAACCTGTTCTTGTGGTGTTTTATCGGTTGCTAAATTTCTTGGTCTCATAAAAGGTACTTCAGCACCATACTTCTTTGCGATTGAAGCTATTTTTTTGTCCTCAGTTGATACAATCACATGGCTGAAAAGTTTTGATTCAAGAGCAGATTTAATCGTGTAATATATTAACGGTTTACCTGCAATTAGCCTGATATTTTTATTTGGAACACTCTTTGAACCGGCACGTGCTGGAATGATACAAATTGGCTTCATCATTCATTTTCTCAATTTTATATTTCTCTTAACACTTTTTTTGGACGTGAATCGTTCCATCCTTTTTCTGGTGAATATTGATCTAAAGTTATTGTGAGCGCTCTTCTTTCAACGTCTTTAGTTATCTGTCTAACACCATGTCCTGCATTAGGACCATCCTGAAAGATCATCACACTGTTATCTAGGTTATATGGTTCAAAAATCATGTTAGATTCTGTATCGTCAGGAGTGATGTATGTACCTCCAGGATCCCCCTTTTTCCAGTTTTTATTAAAATAAAGTAGGAAAACCAGAGAAGCAGGTCCAATATTATGAACATGAGGTAGTTGATATCCTCCAGTCGTTAAAAGAAGGAATCGAAAAGCTTTTGGTTTGTTAATAGGAACACCGGAAAATTTTTGAAAATTAGATATTAATTCGTCAGAAAATAAATAACGGTACAATTTATTCCAAGATTCACTGAAACTAGGATCTTCTACATAATCTTCATGTGGAGCATATGATTCTAGACCGTTGGTCCACCATTTTCTATGAGCATTTGTATCATCAGTAGATTCGTAAAACCAATTAGTCCCTCCCCCAGTAGCTAATTTTCTTCCTGACAATTCATCGCCTGACTTGATTGTTTTACTATCATCTTTTTTTGGATAAGTTTCGTATAATTGTTCATAGAAATCCCTAACAAAGAATTCTTCAATAAATGCCCATTTAGTGGGTTTATTCTCTTGAAAAGTCTTAGAATAAGAGAAAACACTCTCCCAGTTAATAATATCAGAATTTTTAGTCATTTTCAATTAAACCTTTTTTGTTCCAAGTCACGAGCATTAATTTTATAGATAACTGCAGTTATGTACCGTTTATATAATTTTTTTATAAATGGTCCTAACAATTTTGCTTTAAGCGACAATTTCAAATTAACATCAAACTTAACCACACTACCTTGATCATTTTCAATGCATATTACCTTAATTACACTACCTTTTGCTGGTCCTTCAATTATCTCTGTAAGTAATTCCTTATCTGATATTAGTTTGTGGCATGATTTCTGGACGAATGAAGATTTGAGTAAGGAAGTAAAAATAACACTTTCTTCAGTAGTGATTTCATTATTTTGTCTATCTAATATTTTAATTTCCTTTAATTGACCTGGAAAAAAATTTTTGTAGTATTCAAAATCAATTATAAAACTCATCAATTTTTCAGGTTTAAGAGGAGAATTGGTTGAAAACTGTAAATTTCCCATGAGTATAGTTCAAAAATGACATAAATATATTTCTCTATGAACTTCTTAATTTTGAAAATAATCAATTTTTAATAAATCAATAAGAATTGTTATAGAATCGTATTAATGATATTTATAATAAAATTATGAACATAAGACATGGCAAAGATTGAATTTGAGATGAAATTACCAGTAAACTCTAAAAGATTATATGAATTATCTGTAGCATTAAATTGAAATCTGCTATAGTAATTCAAACTCGAATGGGATCAACTAGATTTCCAGGCAAGGTGATGGTAGAGCTAAATGATAATCATAATGTCTTAGACTATGTGATTAATCAACTAAGATTTTCAAAATCTATCAAAAATTTGATAATTGCTACAACATTTCTTGAAGAGGATGATATTATTGTAGAATATGCAAAAAAAAATAATCTTGAATACTTTAGAGGAGAACCATTAGACGTATTAGATAGATATTATCAATGTGCAAAAAAATTTTCGTTAGAAACAATAGTTAGAATGACTTCTGACTCGCCTTTTCTAGATCCTCTAATATTAGATAAAACTGTGAACAAATTTCAGGAAGATGATTTTGATTTTGTATCAAACAATTTAATCAGAACTTTTCCTATTGGAATTGATACTGAAGTATTCTCTTTCAAAACATTAGAACAAGCTTGGAAAGAAGCAAAATTACCTTCTGAAAGAGAGCATGTAACTACATTTATTAAAAAAAATAAGGAAGTTTTTAAAATTTATAATTTAGAAAATAACCAAAAAATTCCAATATACAGATTAACAATAGATAGAAATGAAGATTTAGAATTTTTAAGAGCAATTGCATCTAATATAACAAAACAGCCAATATTGATGGAAGATATTTATGAATTGTTTTTGCAAAAACCTAAAATTCTTGATTTGTATAATGACGGAATGAATCTCACTGAAGGATATAACAAATCATTAAAAGATGATGAAGAGTTTTTGAAAAAATAGTTATTTCAATATATCTTCAAATTTCATATTTTTAATCCCCTTTCCAAATAATGAACCACCTTCAGTACAATTAATTGTTTTAACCCATTTTGGAGAGCGAGTAACTAAATCTAGAAATGCTTCACGGTAGAAATCAAAGATTGGATCAGATAGAACTTCTATTTGGAGATCAGTGTTTTTGATTCTTTTGAAATGTTTACTAGCTTCAGATTTATTATTCTTAAAAATTCTAAGATACTCATCGTAATGACGAGTTTTTTCTAAAGGTATGTTGATATCATGACCTAAATCTAATCCTATTAAGGCAACTGGAGAACACCCAAGTATTGCCCAAGAAAAAATCCATGCAAAAACGCCAACGTTTCCACCAGTTTGCATACCTGGTAATCCAGTTGGGTTTGTTTTACTTTTTGACATCAAATTCATGATTTTATTGGTTGAACCAGGTTTTCTATAATCATCAATTAGCGGATGAAACCAGAAAATTTTAAGACTATTTTTTTTACATAATTCAACTACTTCATGTCCGATACAAGTAGATAAGACGACTGAAATACCCTTACTATATTTTTGAATTATCTTGTCATCATATAATTTTATTGTAACATCCTTGGGTTCAATAGAAAGAACATAAAATTCAGAAAATTTTTCGGGAGTAATACCATTTTTCAAACATGGAATAAGCATCCTGTCAGTACAAATAATTGCGCCTTTATAGTTACTGTCTGATAAAATTTTCAAGTGATTATTTTTTTTTATACTAGGACCAGCGCCTATTACGACAGCAGATCTTTTTGGTTTATGATTTTTAATTGATTTTTTTCCATTCTTAAGTACGCTTAGTTGTTTAATGCTATTACCATTTAAAAAATCAGGGATGTTTCTTGCAAAATTATACATCCATAAATCTATCAGTTGTAACGTATTTTTCTGAATTAAATCAAAATTTTTACTTTGTTTCATTTCTAGAAAGTAAACCTCCAGTAACTACAAATCGTCTACAACAAAAACATCTTCTAATCCCTTTTCTCGAAAAACAACAAAAGATCCTTGAGCTGCACGTAACGCAAGTCTTTTATTTTCTAATTCTAGTCGTCTTTGTTTCTTTTTTGACTTCTTGTCAGCAGATTTATTACGTTTTGGAAGCTTGTAACTAGCTTTTGTTAAAGGCATACTAAACAGAATTTATAGACTGCTTTATAAGGAAATAAAAATTGAAAGTAATCATGAAGGTGCTTCTAATTAATCCACCTGTTAGACAAAGACAAGGACCACAGGACATTCCGGTAGGATTAGCAATGATTGCTAGCATTACTAAACAAGAGGGACATCAAATTGCATTTTTAGATCTAAATGCAAATCGTGTTACACTACAAGTTGCTGCAAACGAAATAATGATTGACGATTACGATATAATTGGTATTGGTGGACTTAGTAGTCAGTATAAAGAAATTAAACAAATTCTTCCCATATGTAGGCAAATTCATCCCGATGCATTAATTGTTGCAGGAGGAGGATTTGTTACTTACATGCCAGATAAAATGTTAAAATTAAGACCAGAAATTGACATTATTGCTATTGGGGAAGCAGAAGAAACTTGGGCTGATTTTCTTAGAGAGGGACCACATGGTGACTTTTCTAAAGTTAAAGGAATTGCGTTCAGGGACAAAAATGGAAAAATAATTTTCACAGAGCCTAGACCGCTGATTAAAGATATGGACACTCTTCCTTATCCTGCTTACGAATTATTAGATCTTGACAAATATTCTGAAAATTATCAGTTTTGTTTAAGTGAAGAAATGCTCACTACGAAAAGAAAAATTCACATGATAACTGAACGTGGATGTCCTAGACAATGCACTTTCTGTACCCATAATGGAATGAGTAGGTGGGACCAAATTGTTTCAATAGGTAAAGAAAAAGTAAGGGAATTAGACGATGAATTTGGTTTTCAACAAATTGCACGTTTTAATTCACCAAAGTTTGTAGTAAAACATCTGAAATTTCTTACCGAACAATATAATCTAGGATATGTCTTTATTGCAGATGAAAATTTAACATCAAACCGAAAAAGAACAATTGAATTATGCAATTTAATGATTAAAGAAGGTTTACCAAATAAAGTAAAATGGGGCACTGCAGGAGATGCTGCATCAGTAGATGATGATGTTATTGCATTAATGAAAAAAGCAGGATGCACCTTCATATCGTATGGAGGTGAAAGTGCAAGTGATAAAGTTTTGAAATATGATATTCAAAAAGGTACAACTAGAAAAAATAACCAAGATGCTGTTGACATTATGAAAAGGCAGGGAATGGAGCCTATAATGACATTCATGCTAGGTAATCCTCATGAAGATGTAAACGACATACTCGAAACAACAGATTTTTTTATAAAAAATAATCTTTCATGCGACCCATTCATTTGTACCCCATATCCAGGTACAAAACTATACTTGGATTATGAGCAACAAATTCTTGAACAGTTTGACGAGAGATTGGCTGAGGTCAAAAACTGGCCAGAAGGTTCAATTGATAAAGAACTACTTGCACAATGGAAAGAACAAGCATTAGACAAATTTCTAAGTTCGTTGGATGATGCTGATGTTTTAAGTGCCCACGTAAGTCAGGTTTTTAATCACCATGATCTGTTAGGATTGAAAGCCTTAATGTTTTCACATGATATGCCTAAAATTCTAAAAGTTGCTCATATGCGAA
>Ga0257111_1000346_pt1 | contig 19480 bp, 17 predicted proteins | sample LP_taG_6_FD_191567 | JGI IMG/M metagenome (GOLD analysis project Ga0257111, IMG submission 191567) | Marine microbial communities from Northeast Subartic Pacific Ocean, Canada - LP_J_2015_P26_500m | ecosystem: Environmental > Aquatic > Marine > Oceanic | place: Canada: Northeast Subartic Pacific...
CAGACCCTCAAAGTAATATCCTTCTTTCATTGTTGATCCAGATGGGCTAAAAATTCGCATCAAACCCTGTAACTTTCCGGAAGAGAACATTGCAGTACTTGATAATTGTTCAGTGGTATACCATCGTAATACAAGGCCATGCAGTTTATCCTTTAGGTATGCACCTTTCTCTTCAATATTACCCTCAGAATCCCAATATTTATATGAACCTGATCGCAGACCATTAGAAAATGTAATCTCTGATTCAGTCATGCCATCACGATAAAATGATGTCATTATTCCATGTAATTTATTATTTACATAAGTCATTATTTCGCGAGGTTGTCTACCATCATAGTAAATGGTTACAAAACCGAATAATTGCCCAGTATCATATATCTTAATGGAATCCTTTTGACCCTTTTTATTAAACCATTTCCATTCACCATTTTTTAATCCGTTATTATAGTCCCCTTTAACAGCTTGGTTTCCATTAGCATGCCAAATATTATATTCTCCATTATATTGATTGTTATTGTATACAATAAGCGAATCCAATCCTTTTTGGTCGCTAAACCAATTCCACTCACCATCTTTTTTGTCATTATTATACTGACCTATAATCTTATTATTACCCAGTTTATTGTAGATCCTAAAAGGTCCATTCTTCAACCCGTTTTCATAGGTTAATTCTCTAGTTTTAATTCTATTTTTCCACCATATCCAGTGGCCATGAGGTATATCATTACGGTATTCTCCAACAGAAACTTTCTTTCCTTTTTCATTCAATTCTTTATAATACCCATATTTCTTATTTTCAACATATTCCATCAGCTTATGCGGCTTACCATTACTAAAATAATCTATATATTCACCATGCAACATTTCCTTGCGAAATGTCCGAATTGAATCAGGCAGACCATCTTTTCCCCACCAAGTCCATTTATCAGATAAATCCCCATTTAAATATTTTCCTTTTGCGTACTTGACACCATTTGGGTGCCAAGAATAATATTTACCATTCGGTTGATTGTTCATTATTTCTTGCTGGTAATGCTTCATACCGTTACGATAATATTTTATTAATTTTACCGTAATAGAATCTATCCCGAAACTGCTAGAAATCACTTTGTATTCATGAACGAGTTTTGGCCGACCATTATTATATATTTCTAGAGTTTGGATTGGTGGTGAACAACCAGTGTAAATCAAACCGAAGCAACCAATAATTACTACACTAGATCGAAAATCAATTATGCTAACCATAACTGATAATTCAGGCTATGGTATTACAGAATAAAAAGGGCTTTTGCAAACTTTTACATACAAGTAATAAATCCCCTGGCAATTAATACAGGGATTAATATATACAGTAGTGAATCGCGAATCAGATAAAATAGAATAAACGCTACAAGGACTATGGATCCTTTCTTTTTTAGTAGCTTAAAATAGCCACCCTCTTTACGAATTTCACCCCAATCAAGAATAAACTTCGGTTTTAATATTTTCATTCATCCTCAAGCTTAATTTTACCAAATTTCAAATTCTCATATTTTTCCCAGATAGTTTCACCAGAAGCTTGCTGAAAGCGGAAGGCAAAAACAAGCGCATCCATAAATGAATTATTCTGAAACTCTATATGAGTGTAATACTCATCGACCCAACCGATAAATTCCAATAGATCAGTATCATCGAGTTGATCAAAAATACCAAAAACGGTTTCGGCTTTATTATCATAATACCACTGAGTTAATTCACTGTAGCCAATTTCTTTTTTAAGGGCATCATAAGTTTCGTAGACTTGGGTCATATATGAGAACAAATATATTTCTTTTTCTTGTTGGTTAAGTGTCGTCCAATATACGGCAATCAGATTACGCTCTGTTTCCTCAGCTTCTTGTGCAAATGCTAATGTAGCTGGATATAAACATAATAAAATAAAATAAGTACAGGTAATTATAGAGATTTTGATTTTATTATTCATAATACTTTGTCTTGATTTCAACCCTTGAACATACGATAAAAGCTACCAATTTGGAAAACTGGTTTTACTGAGTATTTTGTTATTTTTCATTCCTCTAATTCAACCCAATCACCATTTTCTTTTATCAAATTGATTAGAGCATCTACAGCTTTTTCAGAAGGAATATTTTTTTCTACTACCTCGTAACCCTTATAAAGAGAAATTTGACCTACACCTGTTCCAACATAACCATAATCAGCATCTGCCATTTCTCCCGGTCCATTTACGATACAGCCCATAACACCTATTTTTACACCTTTAAGGTGGTTAGTCCTTGATCTAATTTTTCCGGTTATTTCCTGCAAATCAAATAACGTCCGGCCACAAGAAGGACATGAAATATATTCTGTTTTTGAAATACGCGTCCGGGTACCTTGTAATATTCCAAAACAAGTCTGTGTAATTAAATTGATAGGTTTATCTGCTATTAACCAGATACCATCACCAAACCCATCTATCAACAATGATCCTAAATCCGTCGCAGTAAATAATTGAAATTCATCTTTTGTGTTGGTATTATAATCTCTACGAATGATTATTGGTACATTCCAATTAGTATTAATTATTTCAAAGAAAGCTCGACGCTGCTCAGCAATCCCATGTTCATTGGCTGTGTCAATTACCAACACAATTTCCTGTTTATTCTTTACCGTATATAGTTCTGGCCTGAAGCAATCTGATAGTGAAATACTAACAAAATTAATTGCACCACCTGGACCTGAATATTTTAAGTAATGATCCAATGAAAATAATGGCAAAGTCTGGTCCTTTTTTTGCCAAGAATTTTCGTCTTGGATTATATTAAGCGTGCCGGGCAATTCAAAACTCAGTTGTCCTTCCCCGATATAAATGAAATCTGCTGCTTGTTCACTTATTGTCCATTTATCAAGGCTTTTAGAATAAATGTATCCCGCATCTGTTAAATCTTCTGGTAATAATTTATTGATACCAGATAAATCAATTATTACTCGCGGTACATTATTACCACCTATGTTCCCTGCCGAAATTGTGGATCTTCTGGTATAATCATAGGGTCGAAAAGGGGGATTTTTGATAGACATTATTTCAGAATGACTGTTACGTGTACTGTATCTTTGCACTAGCTGTTGAGCTACTGGGATTTCCAACTCAGGATCCTCGGTCAAGGACACACGGATTGTATCGCCGACACCGTCTTCCAATAAACTGCCAATACCAATAGCAGATTTAATTCGGCCGTCTTCTCCTTCACCCGCTTCTGTAACGCCAAGGTGTAACGGATAATTCATCCCCTCTTGTCTCATCATGGCAACTGTCAAACGATATGCCTGTACCATGACCTGGGTATTACTTGCTTTCATTGATAGTATCAGATCATGATAATCAAATTCTTCACAAATACGGATAAATTCCATAGCAGATTCAACCATGCCAAGTGGTGTATCGCCATATCGACTCAAAATCCTATCTGATAATGATCCGTGGTTTGTACCAATACGCATTGCGGCACCATTTTCTTTGCACACCTTCACAAAAGGGATAAATCTTTCCCTTATTCTATCGAGTTCCTGTTCGTATGACGCATTTGTATATTCGATAAAATTAAACTTTTTTCGATCAGCGTAATTCCCAGGATTAATGCGCACCTTTTCAACTATAGTAGCAGCAATAAGTGCTGCGTTAGGCGTAAAATGTATGTCGGCAACTATTGGTGTATTATAACCGCAATTTCGAATTTCTTCTTTTATGGTCCTTAAGTTCTCAGCTTCTCGCTTGCTGGGAGCAGTGATACGAACTAGTTCTGATCCTGCTTCGATCATCCGTAAAGATTGATCTACTGTTGCTCGCGTATCCATTGTATCCGTAGTTGTCATTGATTGGACTCGTATTGGATTATTTCCTCCAATTCCTAGAGAGCCAACCATTACTTCTCTAGTTGGAAAACGTACGTATTTTGTCAGGCTTTCACAAAACGCATCAGGTCGAATTTCCATTAATCACCCCCCCCCACTACCTAACGAAGGGTGTAACGAGATATTGTTCTGCATTTTCCATCGCATAAGTAAAATTATCAAGGCGAATACAATCCCGATACAACTTAACAGCTTTTTTTCGATCTCCCAATATATCGTAGATCTTACCTTTCAATAATAATGCGTTGCCCAGCACAACATCTAATTCAGCGCCATAGTTATTTATGGCTATATCCAAAGCACTCAAGGCCAATGGATAATCTCCATTCAAATAATGATATAATGCCCACTCGTATTTCCGGTAAGCAAGATACCAATCCTTGTGGATATCTGTCAGACCTGCAAACATTGTATCTAGTTGTAGTAATGACTGATAACCATCCGTTAATAGTCCATTATTAAGCAGGCTTTCTGTATAAAGTACACGGTAATAATAACGTTTAGAAAAATATGTCACCAAATCATGACTGAACAGCAGTGCAAATTTTGGCTTTGGATCTATCCATAGATGCATAAATACCAGTGTTCCTTTGGCTTCGATCCAGGACCATTCACCATTTTCAGCAGCATTTAAAATCTTTTTTTCGCCAGCAATGGTAGAAGGATTTAAATCAAACATTCCTGCAGCCCATCGAACAAGAAAATTTGACATTCCTGCATAATATTCAACAATTCCAAGTGGTAACTGTGCATCAGTGATCTCAGGGTGTTTTTCTGCAACATCCAATATCTGTGTGAAGCCCCTGTATCCCCATATCAACGTCTTTAACCACTCTTTTTTCCCCAAATATACCCTTGCTTTCAAACCTATAGATGACCCGAGATATAATTTATAATTTGGATCACCTGGAAATCGTTCCACCAAATCGTTATAGATGGGAATAATTGTTTCTATATCCTCATTTAGCATGTGCCAAGTAACATCCAATGGATCATGCGCTTGACTATGTAGCCAACGTGCCGCAGCCCAGGTGAGGTGTACTGTAGGATTTTCTGGAAAATCCACACGAGCGTCGTTAAGAATTGTTATCGCTCGACCCGTGTCGTAATTGTAAAATGATCGAACGGCTTTCCAGACAACGTCATCTCCAGGGTATTCCGCTGTAAGCAACGTAAATGTGAGCAGAAAAATGCTAAAACAGGAAAATTTCACATCAGGAAAATAAGAACGTAAAAATAAAGGGTAACAGTAGAGATTGAGGCGGTTTCTAAGAACCCAGGCGTTTAGACAATATTAACCAGCCTTTTGCATCATTAGCATCTGGGCTTATTTGTAAACTTCGATTCCACGCAGCCTTCGCTAGTTGATGCTCATTCATCTTCCAATAGGTAACCCCCATACCTGTATAGGCGCTAGAATCATTGGGTCGTAGTTCCACAACTTCTTGATATGCGACCAAGGATTCCTTATGCATACCTTTTTCTTGATAGTATTTACCCAATGTCCTGAATGCGCCAGGCAACCAGGCATAAGAATTCGAATTAACACTTAATGCTTTCTCAAAAGATGTCCGGCCTAAGCTTGGTTCTCCCAAGCGATTATATTCAATAGCTAAGATATAATATGCTTGGGGTAACAGATTCCTTACAATTGGGTGCTGGCTTTGATAATGCAAGAGATCTTCCCATACAGATGCAGCCAAGCCCCATTCCTGAGCATTAAAATAACTCAGGCCTTGCATGTAACGTGCATCCAAGTCCTGAGGATCTAAATAAACAACGTCACCAAAGCCCAGCGCTGCATAAATATATTTACCCATATTATAGTATAGGTTGCCTAATCCTAAATGCGATTCTTTATGTTTTGGATCCATCCTAATGGATTGCTGGTATGCTGCCTTGGCAAGGTCAATTTCACCCAAATCATTATAAGCGATAGCCTGCAAAAAGATAAATCCATTTTGATCAGGATATTTCTCAGCAGCTTTTTCTGCCATTGCAATGGCATCATTAAATAATCCGTCATTTATTTTTTCATGTATTAGGGTAAATTGCTGCGCTGGTCCTTCTGGTGCCTTAGCAGCCGTACGAACCAATACCTGCCGACTCATTTCCACTGCTGGTGAATCTTTTTGATGTACAGCCATTGCGTCTAAAGTGGCATTGTGATTGACATCCAAATCTAATGCCTCTTCATAGGATTGTTGTGCTTTTTGAAAATCACCCAATTTTTCATACAGTGACCCAAGAAAAAAATGGGCATCTGGATTATCATAGTTGCGAGCAACTTGCCGCAGATATACGTCCTTTGCTTTACTCCAATTACCATTTACCTCATAATGTAAACCCAACTGCCTTTGCATTCTAAGATCGTCAGGTGCGCTATCAGCGGCTTGTTCAAAATCAGCTGTCGTATAGACAGGACGTGATTCTAATTTAGACAAATGCCTTTCCTGACGTGGTTTCAAATATTTCATGGCTCGCCCCATCCTACGGCGACTATCAGTAAGGTCATTATTTAAATCATATAACTCCCCAGCTAACTTCATTGCGCTGAGTGTTGGTTTTTTAGCTTTAACTACTGCTTTTTTCTTAGATGATCCTTTTTTTAATATCCCAGTTATTCTGGATATATATGAATTTGTAGTTTTTGATGGAGCGATCTTATGCGCCCTTTTAAAGTCATCCAGCGCACCACGGTATTTTTTTGCTTTGTACCGTTTTTTACCCCGGTCTACATATTTTTTAGCCTGAACCTTTTTACTACCTGAACTCTTTTTACCTTTTGCTTTTTTTGAGTTTTTCTTTTTACTGCTACTTTTCTTTTTACTGCTGCTTTTCTTTTTCCTTGATGATTTCTTCTTGGTGGATTTTTTACTTGTAGGTCGTTGGGCGTATAGTTCAGATGTATGTACAGGCAATATACTAGTAAATAATATTAATATTACCAGCCGGACTATCCATTTGGTATGTGTATGGCGCATGTGGACTTGCGGTAATTTACGAAAAGGCATTACTACTATGTCAGCGAAATTATTTTCTTTCTTTTTGATCTCTTCACAGACTACCAATTAATTCATATTCATTAAAATTATTAATTTTAACATTATAAAAATCACCTTTATTTACCTTCCCCTCTACCTGGACAATATTATCTATTTCAGGCGAATCATACTCGGTTCTTCCCACCGCAACAGTATCACCAACTTCATCAATTATTACTTTTTGTGTTTGACCTACCATAACTCTGTTTTTTTCATAATTAATATTATTTTGAATGTCCATTATTACAGCTTTTCGTTCATCCTTTAATTCTCTAGAAATATTATCTTCTAAATCCGCAGCAATTGTACCTTCTTCTTCCGAGTAGGTAAATACCCCTAAATGATCAAACTTTATTTCCAATACAAAATCAGTTAATTGCTTAAAATCCTCTTCGCTTTCACCCGGATATCCAACAATCAGAGTTGTCCGAATCCTTATCTCTGGAACTGCAGCCTTCAATTTCTGAATTTTTTCGCGAATGCCATCCTGATTGAGACCTCTTCGCATCGATTTTAATATTGTATCCGAAGCATGCTGTATCGGCATATCAATGTACCGACAAACTCTATTCGATGTTACCAACGCGTCTATTATACGCTGACTAAGGTGCGCTGGATGTGCATAATGAATCCTAATCCAATCAGGAGCATTGTCCATTTGATCCATCGCATAGATCAAATCGCTTAAGTATACTTTTTTTGATAGATCCCAACCATAAGTAGTCGTATCCTGCGCAATTATCATTATTTCTTTTACTCCATTGTCAACCAAGCGACTAGTTTCATCCAAAATCTCTGGTAACATACGACTTTTCTGCAACCCGCGCATTATAGGTATGCTGCAAAAAGAACAACCATTATCACAACCCTCCGCAATTTTTAAATAACTATAGTGTGATGGGGTCAGAAGTGAGCGATAAAAAAGAGGGTCATCTCTACCATATTCCTTCCCAGTCAGAAATGATGCAATTTGCTTATGGTCATTAGTACCAAAGAATCGATCTACTTCAGGGATTTCTTCTTTTAACTCTAAAGGATATCTTTCTGAGAGACAGCCCATTACAACCAGTTGTTTGACAATGCCAGATTTTTTTAGTTCAGCGGCCTGAAGTATTGTATCCACAGATTCCTCACGTGCGATATCAAGAAAACCGCATGTGTTTACTATGATCGTATCCGCTTCATCGGGTTCATCAATTACATCATATTGACTATGCTTAAGGCCACCCAGCAGAATTTCAGAATCGACCAAGTTTTTTGCGCACCCTAGACTAATAAGATGCAATTTCTGTTTTTTTTCAATCATCGCTCATACCAATAACGGAATTTACATAATGTTCTTGATCAAACATTTCAAAGTCTCCAATGTCCTCGCCGATCCCCAAAAATTCTACGGGGATATTTAAATCTCTGTTCAATGAGAAGACAATACCGCCTTTAGCTGTTCCATCCATTTTTGTTAAGATTGCAGCATCAATATCGATATAATTTGAAAATTCCTTGGCTTGAAAAAGCGAATTCTGACCTAGGTTAGCATCAATAGTAATTATTGTTTTCACAGAATAGTCTTTAAACTTTTCCACAATGGTACGTTTCATTTTTTCTAATTCTGTCATTAGGTTTTTATGTGTATGTAGCCTTCCTGCTGTATCAACAACCACAATATTAGAATCATCTTTTTTAGCAGCTATTATTCCGTCGTAAATAACGGCTGATGGATCCTTAGCAGATTGGCTGCTTACCAAACGAACACCAATTCTATTTGACCAAATCTGTAATTGCTCTAAAGCCGCTGCCCTATATGTATCTGCGCCAACTAATAGAACACTTCTTCCCATTGACTTGTAATAATGTGCTAATTTTGCTGCAGTTGTTGTCTTGCCTGTGCCATTAACACCTACGACCAGAACCACATAGGGGATATCTGGTAATTCATGAATTTCTTCAGGTAAAATTGAGAGCATATGTTTGCGTACTGCTTTAATAAAATTTATTGTTGCATTTTTTTTCACGACTTCAATAATACCAGAAGTTGTATGAATTCCAAGATCTGCTGTAATTAATGTGTCTTCCAGCATTTCCAGCGTTTCTGGTGTAACTCGTTGATTTAATAAAATATTAAACGCACCAGCTATACCTTTACGCGTTTTTGATAACGCCTGGAATAACTTAGTTATCATTTAACTAGTCTGTTGAAGTGTTTTATATTCTATAATGAATGTTTTAAAGTACTTTATCCAGCTAATAATCAGCAAATACGACGCTATCACTAGAGTCAATAATGGAAGATAAGGCACACCCTGGATATGAAAAATATGTAAGAACACACCGAGAGTTGTAATTCCAGCACCCCATTTGCCCCACCAATTTGAGTGTAATACAAAATGCGTGTGGTTCAATAAGTAAATCGCAGGCAGCGCTATAGACACGTACCTAACTAAGTAAAAAGTAAAGAACCAGATTGGGAATCGGCCTTCATAGACCATGAAGGATATTACTGCTAGTATAACAATGAAATCTGCAATGGGGTCAAGCCATTGTCCCAAATGAGTCATACCATGTGATTTCCTTGCTACCCAGCCATCTAATACATCCGATAAAACGGCTATTATTATTAGCCAGAAAGTAAGGTAAAGTTTTTCTGGGTCCCTTAGTGTAATAATAATTGGGATCGCCAGCAATGCGCGAACGAGACTGATGAAATTTGCAAGTGTTAAGATCCGTGACGGATCTGTTATAGGTTTTTGTTGATTATCGTTGTTCACGAACTAAACCAGAATTTTGAATTAAACTTTTTGAATCTAATTCCAAGACTTTATCACATATACTGTGGATAAATCGTTCATCATGCGAAATAATAATACAATGTTTTTTGTTTAATATTTTGTTGATAAAACGAGTTAACGTTTGCTTTTGCCGCCACCCTAAACCAAAAGTTGGTTCATCAAGAATGATTAATTCATAATTACTACATCCTAAAAGAATTATCAACGCCAAACGCAAAGCAGTCCATTGTACATCAACGGCCGGTTGATGCTCAATCATACTCCAATTAATTTGATAATCATTCATCATGTTTAATGCTTGGTTAACGACCAGTGGATTCAATTTCCCGAAATGTTGCAAATCAAATAGAAATTCACCAAGCGTAACAGTGCCTAACATCTTTTCTGGAAATTGATTTAAATATCCGATGGTGGGTGATTCTCCATCAATGTCTATCTGAAATTCGCCCAAATAATCAGGAAGCATACCGCTGATGATTCCGGCAATTGTAGTTTTACCTGAACCATTAGCACCCATGATTCCAAAACAGCGTGTTTCTAGACTTTCAATACTTAAATCATTAATGATTGTCCTTTTATGATCGTAAAAATACGTTAAATGATCGGCTATCAGATGCAGCTTGCCAGCAGGATGATTATTGTGCTGGTAATTTGGTATTGGTATTCTTTTGTTAATTTCAGTAAATGAATTGAGCGTTAGTTCCCAAACCGTATCGCCAAATTTTAAATCTGAAATATCCGATGTGAACCATAAAATAATACTACCAGTATCTTTCATATAATTACTTAAACGATTTACCTGATTTTTCTTTGCTTTACTGTTTAAAAATGACAGCCCATCATCTATTACAATTAAGCCAGGCTTTACGCTTAAGGCAGTCGCTAGATTTAGCAATTCTTTCTCACCGCCACTTAGTGTCACCGGATGCCTTGTTCCATCATCAATGAAATTTAACTTATCTTTTATTCCATCGACTAAATATGCAACCTGACTAGGATCTGAAAATACACATTCAGCTGAAAAAGCCAATTCTCCATCTAGGGTCGAACTTACAATTTGATTCTCTGGATTTTGGAAAACTGGAATCGTACGAGTTGGCTTTTCATGAATTTTTAAATCAAAGTTTCCTGCATCTGTATCCATACCACACAATTTTTGAAAAAACGTTGATTTCCCAACGCCACTTTCACCAAAAATAACATGTAACCCTGCTGAAAAACTGGTTTCATAATCCTGTGAAAATTTTGGAAACTGAATATGGAAATTTAAAATATTAGTCACGAATAATCCCTCTAACTACGCGCGTTGCGGCACCTATATTCTTATGAATAACATCTGTTGCTGCTAAGCTAGCTGGTATTATCTTTGAATTATCACTTAACAACATATTGATTTTATCAAATAATTCTTGACCATTATCTATAGCCCAGGCACCACCAGAATTTATCAATTCTTCTGCCTCATGGAAATTTTGATATCTTGGACCAAATAAAATTGGTAGTCGTGCTATTGCTGGTTCCATAACATTATGGATTCCAGTGGAGAAACCGCCTCCTACATAAGCTATAATCCCATCCCAATATAAGTGGGATAACACACCAACAACATCTACTACAATTACTTGAGGATCGTCCTTGTCATAAGGCGTTTGCTTGCTAAACGTATTAACCTTTAACCCTACTTCATTAAATTTTTGTATTGAAGTATTAATTACAGAAGCAATTGGTTCATGGGGCACCCATAGAATTGATAAGTTTTTATGATCGTTTAACAACCGTAACACACTTTCATAGATAACTTTTTCGTCTTCATCATGTATGCTAGCAAATATAATTCTCTTTTTTCGACTAAGTACTGATTTGGTATGCTCCGTTGTAAATTTATCCACTGTGCTCTTTACGTGATCATATCGGGGGTTCCCGAGTACTCGCACAGTCGTATTACTTGAATTTCCAAGTATCAATTGTAAATGATTATGATCAATTTTAGTAATGGTATAGATTGAGTGGAAATCCTTGTAAACATGATGATAAAAGTTTCGTACCATTAGCAGTAGTTTTCCTGTCTCTTTTTTAAACCTTGCTGCAAACAATACTGTAGGAATTCCAAGTTCTTTAGCAGCCCAAATAAGATTGGGCCAAATATCATAAGCTGCAAAAATTAGTTTTTCAGGTCTAACTAAACGCAATACTGATTTAACAGTCCAGTAAAAATCAAGGGGCAGGTAGATTTTGCAATCAATAGATTCATCATCTACGTGATTGTAACCCGATGGTGAAAAAAAGCTAACAATTATTTTTGCATGAGGTTCAACCTCTTTTAATCCTAGCAGCACCGGTTTTGTTTGTAGAAACTCACCGTGGGATGAAGCATGAAACCAGTAAATTATCTCATCTCCACTCAACTCATTAAGGTAATTTTTTAATACGTTCCTTGAACGAAATCGGCCCGATAAACCATCCCTTAACTTTTTGTTAAAACATATACCAATAAAACCAATAATAGCCACTATTGGTATCAATATAAATTCATATAGAATAAACCAGAAATATTTCACCAGGCAAGCACTCTTTGAACGGCACAATGAACATCTGAAGTAGATATTTCGGTCATACAATATTGCTTTGAACGGTAGCAGGGACGCTTCCCATTTTGACTACAAGGTCTGCACCAAATATCTTTTTCAATTACTACAGATCTATCTAATGATATACCTCCTCCCGTTTGAGCATTTGTTGGCCCCATGACCATTGCCACTGGTACGCCAAGTGCTTCAGAAGCATGGACCATACCAGTATCACTGCCTACTGTCATTTCTCCTAAGGAAATGATGGCTAGGGATTTCCTTATATCTAATTTTCCATGCAGGTCAAAAATCTGTTTACTACTATCATTGGCGATTGCACTGCAAATCCCATCATTCTTGCTGCCAATAATAACTATACTTAATCCTAGCTTATTTACTATCAAATTAACTAACTCTTTGTAATGATCAACAAGCCAAGTTTTCTGCGGCCAGGCAGCGCCAGGTACTAATGTTATGTAGGATCCAGTCAAACCTTCTTTCTCTAAAAACAATTTTATTTCAATCTGCTCATTCTTTTGGATAACCAGCTTAGCTTTTGGAACTTGATAATCATTATTCAATAATTCTTCTAGGCATTGGTGGTAGAGCCATCTTTGGGAAAATTCATCGGGAAAATTATTTTTCTTGAATTCAATAAGTTCAAATCGTTTCCACCGCGGTTTTATATAAATTACCTTCTTAGCAGTCTTGAATTGGCGGCGAATAATCTGAGATCTAATAACGTTGTGTAAATCGATAATCAAATCATAACCCTTAGCTGCTAACATTTTGCCGATCTCTTTTAGTTCTTGATATTTCATTTCACGCGGGATATGTATTATCCGATTTATATCAGGATGACCTAGCAGTAGTTCTGCATAATCATCTAGTGTAATTACATCAATCCGTGTTTCCGGAAAACGATCACGTAACGACTTTAACGGTGAGGTCAATTGCACAATATCACCTATAGAACTAAATCTGAGGACCAAAATGGCCCGCGGGTATTTCATATTAATAATTGCGGTGGGAATTGAAAATTACAAGATCCGTTAAGGATTGTTTGTAAGGAGAATCTGGATATTCACCCAGAATATCTATGGCTTGATTGCTGAATTCATCTATCTTTTGATTAGCATATTCAAAACCGCCTGACGCATCAACCAGTTCTGTCAATTCATTAATTTCTTTTTGTGATTTTCTTTTGAGATTTAGAATTTTTTTGACTTGTCTCGCTTCAGATTTGGTTAGCGTGGAATATGAATGAATAATAGGTAGCGTAATCATATTTTTCTTTACATCGGCGCCTAAATTCTTACCTGTTTTTGATTCAACTCCAAGCATATCAAATAAATCATCTTTAATTTGAAAGGCCATACCAAGTTTTTCACCAAAAATACGCATTCTATCGCGATCCTTATCAGTCTTTGTTGAGGTGATGGCTCCAAGTTCGCAAGACGTCGAAATGAGGCTGGCGGTCTTTTTATATATCATATCATAATACACTTTTTCTGTCATTGATCTGGTAAGACTTTTTTCAATTTGCAGGATCTCACCCGAACTTAATTTTTCGGCTGTTTCAGATATAAGCGCCAGTGCTTCAAAATCTTTGATACCAACTAGATTTATTAGTGCTTTACTAAAAATAAAATCACCCATTAGAACAGCAACCTTGTTTTTCCATACCCTATTGATTGATGGAAAACCACGCCGAATTATCGCTTCATCAACAACATCATCATGAACCAATGTTGCAATATGAAGTAATTCAATCATTGCAGCAGCCCGATAGCTATTGAGGCCCGGTTTACCACAAGTTCGAGCTGCAAGAATCGTTAGTATTGGTCTAATATGCTTACCTTTGTGCCGTAATATATATTTTCCTACCGTGTTCACAAGACGCACCTCTGATTTGAGAGCATCGCGAAATTCCATTTCAAACAGTTTTATATCTTCGAATATAGGGGCAGTGATTTCTTTCAGAGTTTTTAAATCATTAACCATATTAAATATTACACCTATTGGTACGCTATTTACTACGGTTTACCATCCAGGATACACCAATGCTAATTTCATACAGAAAAGCCAATGGAATTGATATAAAAACAAGACTGATTGGGTCTGGAGGTGTTATAAAGGCTGATAGTACAAGTATAACTACGATGGCGTGGCGGCGGTAATGACGCATAAATGCAGGCGTTAGCAACCCTATTGCACTTAGTATGAATACCACTATTGGTAGTTCAAATATTACGCCGCTACCAAGCAACAGCATTGTGATAAAACTAAAATAATAATTAATAGAAAAATTATTTTTTACCTCTATCACCCCCATTGAGGTAAAAAATTCCAGTGAATATGGTATTAAAACATAAAAAGCAAATACTATCCCTACCAGAAATGCCATATAACTGAAAAAGACAAGCGGAACCATGACCTTTTTCTCGTCATTGTGCAGACCTGGACCGATAAATTTCGCCAATTGATACGTTAACACCGGTATTGCCACAACGATACCTCCAAGCAAAGCCACACCCCACTTGATCATGAACATACCCTGGACCTTTAATACTTGTAAGTCAGGTTGGTTAGATAAATTATGGATAGGCGCAATCAGGAATTGCATTATTTCATCAATGAAAAGAAAACAAAATGAACCACCAAATATTATGGCGATTATACTTTTTAACAACCGCCACCGCAATTCCTCTAAATGTTCAAGGAATGACATTTGATTGGTGACATTATCACTCATGATTTAAAGCTTTTTAATATATCATTTGCGATACTATAGGGTGATTCCGTGATCGTATCTAACGATTTTGTTTCATCCTCTAATTTTCTAAGCCTCTCTTCCGTCCAAAATTCACCCAACAGCTGTTCCTGTATCAACTTTTTTACTCGATTTTGATATCGTTCTTTCTTTTTCTGTACCAATAGACCACAACGATCAAACTTGTCAAGATGATCAAAAATACCATCAAAAAATTTATCCATTCCCCTTCCGGCGCTGGCAACTGTAGTAAAAACAGGTGCATCAGGTTTGCTGTCATTACCGATAGCATTGATCATGGAACTCAATGTATCAGCCAGATGATCTGCTCCTTCACGATCAGATTTATTAATAACAAAAATATCCGCAATCTCGACTAAACCAGCTTTCATTAGTTGTATCTCATCACCCGATTCTGGGACTAGGACCAGAATCGTTAGATCTGCAGCTTTTGCTATATCATATTCACCTTGACCAACACCAACTGTTTCAAAAATAATAACATCTTTCCCGCTTGCTGCTAATATATCACCAGCTTCCTGGGTTTTGCGCGCTAATCCCCCAAGAATCCCATGTGTACCCATGCTTCGGATAAAGACACTTTTGTCATTATTATAATGATTCATTCTTACCCGATCACCAAGTAATGCACCTCCGCTGAATGGACTTGATGGGTCAATAGCAATTACTCCAATGGTTTGATTATTTTTGAGGAAACGTTTTATTAACTCATTTGTAATTGTACTCTTACCTGCACCAGGAGGACCTGTGATGCCCAATCGAATTGCCTTTTGTGCTTGGTCGTATAATTCTATAAATCCTTGGTCGTGCACATAATCATCATTTTCAATACGAGTAATGACACGAGAAAGAATACGATGATCATTGGCTTTAATTCCCTGGATCGTAACTTGGTCCATTAGATTTTATAGCCTTTTTATAAGGCAGGTTTTATGAAAAAGTTTTGGTAAACTGATTAAAATTATAGATTGTTAGTTTGCGACCTTCACGAGCCAGCAAACCTTTTTCCTCCAGCAATTTGAAGGTACGGGATACTGTTTCTCTTGAAGTTCCAGCCATATTTGCAATATCTTGTTGATATGGTAGATCATTAATTTTGACAGTTCCATGTTTAATAGTACCAAGTTCTTCCGCTAACCGGATTAAGGTAATTCCAATACGCTGTTCTACATCACTCAAGGATAAACTCTCTATTTGCTGATCGCTTTTTCGGATTCTTTGAGTTAGTTCCTCCAACAAGCTAATTGAAATTTTTGGGTACTCCTGGAGTATCTCCAAAAAATCATTCCTAGCTAAAGTCAACACTTCCGAGGATTCTAATGCTACAACATTCGCAGATCTTCCTGCACCATCTAATAAAGACATTTCACCAAAAAAATCAGATTCCCCTAACATAGCAAGAATTACCTCTCGCCCCTCATCGCTAAGTCTAGTAATTTTTACGCTCCCTCCACCAATGACAAAGAATGTCTGTCCTAAATCATCTTCCAGCAATATCATCTGGCCTTTCGTATAGGTCCTCCGTATCATTCTTTCAGCAATTTTATTAAGATCTGCTGGTGACAAATCTGAAAATATTGGTACAGATTGCAACAAGGATAATTTATTCATATAATAAAATACGTTTTCTTTAGATTAATTCAAAATTGTCCATGAACTAAACTTGATCAGCTATAATAAAAATAATTACAACTACTAATCCTTATTGATTTCCATCCTGATTCAGAATAAGTTCTCGGCCAAGTTTTTAACCAATCAATATTTAGTTATGGATAGACACCCTCAACAAATAAAACGAGAAAGACAGGACAAAAAACGTCGGGCAAGGAATATCGCTCAATTGTCTAAATTGAAGACTGCCATAAAAAAGGTTGCTTCAGCTACTAATCATGAAAAAGCTGAAGTTGATTATCGGGTGGCTGTAAAACAAATTGATAAAGCGGCTAGTAAAGGTTTGATAAAAAAGAATACTGCTGCACGTCGCAAATCACGTATTACTCGCCACCTTAATTCATTGACGAAATAGAATCCGCTTCCCTTTAATATAAAATTTGTTCTATTTATAGAACAGTTGATTGCAAAGGGTTCTTACTCATCTAAGACCTGGTAGTTTGGTGCTTCCTTAATGATCTTGACTTCATGGGGGTGACCTTCCTTTATACCCGCGCTAGTAATTTGAATAAATTTGCTTTCTTTATGAAAATCGGGAATAGTTTTTACACCACAATATCCCATTGATGCCCTTAAACCACCAATAATTTGATGAACTGAGTTACGTACTGAGCCACGGTACGGCACCATACCTTCAATACCTTCGGGTACTAACTTTGTAGCTTCAGCACCTTCTTGAAAATATCTGTCGCCACTGCCTTCTTTCATTGCCCCGAGAGACCCCATCCCACGATAAGATTTATATTGCCTGCCTTCAAATAAAATAGTTTCACCTGGGCTTTCATCCATACCTGCAAAGAGGTTCCCGAGCATTACAGCACTAGCTCCCGCAGCCAATGATTTAGCAATATCACCGCTGTAACGAATACCACCATCGGCAATTATTGGTAGACCTTCCTTGTTTGCTTCTTCGGCACAATCTATTATGCTGGATAGTTGGGGTACACCTACACCAGCAACTACACGAGTAGTGCAACTAGCTCCGGCACCAATACCCACTTTTGGACAATCAACACCAGCGTCAATCAAAGATCTTATACCTTCCCTCGTCGCGATATTCCCTGCAATCAAAGCCATTGAACCAATATTGGATTTCAATTTTTCAATTAATTTTAATACACCGGCTGAATGACCGTGAGCAGTATCGACAACCAATACATCAAGGCCGGAATTTTTCAAGGCCTGCGCCCGTTCAGTCGCTTCATCATTTACACCTATAGCTGCTGCAACCCGCAAGCGTCCATTGTTATCTTTACAAGCATTTGGAAATTGCTCTTTTTTCTGTATATCCTTCACAGTAATTAATCCGGCCAATGATCCATTGTCATCAACAACTAACAATTTTTCGATACGGTGTTTTTGTAATATGTCCTTTGCTTTTTCCAATGTAGTACCGACTGGTACGGTAACAAGGTTATCAGTTGTCATACGATCTTTAACAATAAGATCTAAGTTGGTTTCGAAGCGGATATCCCTGTTAGTTATAATCCCAATCAACTTTCCTTCTTCGACAACAGGTAATCCACTAATATGATAATGACCCATCATTTCTTTTGCTTCTCGAATGGTTTTCTCCGGTGTCAGGATTAGCGGATTCATTATCATACCGCTTTCTGATCTTTTAACTTTGTCCACCATATCTACTTGATTTGATATAGAAAGATTTTTATGAATAACACCCATACCTCCCTCTCTTGCCAGGGCTATGGCCATTGCACTCTCGGTCACAGTATCCATTGCAGCGCTTAGTAACGGAATATTCAATGAGATATCATTGGTAAGGTTGGTCGATAGAATTACATCCCGGGGCAAAACATTTGATGCCCGAGGTACAAGTAATACATCATCAAAGGTATATTTATATGCAAATGGTGTTTTATTGGGCATATTAATTGAGCTCGTAATTTTTATTCACCAAAGAAAGTATCTGCCTTGTTTTTATGAGGTCGTTAACAACTTTTATATCCGTATGTAGTGGCCTATCACCCCTGGAATAATGGATATGTTTTTTCAATAGTTTAATAACTGGCTGCATACTACGAGCCATTTTCAAGGGTGCATGAAATAGTTCATTTATTGTCGTCGAAGTAAGTAGTTCAATAGCCAATATATTTCTAACATTATCGATCACCCGTAAACATTTTCGCCCGGCCCAAGGAGCCATACTAACAAAATCCTCTTGTCCTCCAGATGTTGAGATCGTATCAACACTAGCAGGATGGGTCAATACTTTATTTTCTGATACCAAACTAGCCGCAGTAATATGGGCAGTCATGAATCCCGATTCAAGCCCTGGATTCGATGCAACGAATGGCGGAACTCGATCCTCAATTCCTTTCATGATATAATGAAGTCTCCGTTCAGAAATCGAACCTAATTCTGCTATAGCTATAGCCAAAATATCCATTGCTTGAGCAATCGATTCTGCATGAAAATGTCCGGAATTCATTATTTGAGTATTGGGCATTATTAATGGATTATCGCTTACACTATTCGCTTCATTCTGTACGATTTCTTTCGCACCATTATAGTTATCCCTGCTTATACCGTGTACATGAGGGATACAGCGAAAACTATACGGGTCCTGTACACGGTCGCAATCTTTATGTGATAGAACGATTTCACTATCACGCAAAAGATTCCAAACATTGGCCGCAACTAATCTCTGGCCGGGATGCTGCTTTAATTTATGAATCGATGATTTAAACACACTGCGAGATGATA
>Ga0257111_1000348_pt1 | contig 19386 bp, 23 predicted proteins | sample LP_taG_6_FD_191567 | JGI IMG/M metagenome (GOLD analysis project Ga0257111, IMG submission 191567) | Marine microbial communities from Northeast Subartic Pacific Ocean, Canada - LP_J_2015_P26_500m | ecosystem: Environmental > Aquatic > Marine > Oceanic | place: Canada: Northeast Subartic Pacific...
GTCCTAGATCACCGGTCTTTTGATAATCATCCAGATGCTTCATCAGTATTACACCATAATCATATTTTGCAAGCTTGTTCACAACTCCTTCAACGCTTGTCTCTGAGAGAATAATTTTGATTTCATCGTGAGGGATTACACCTGCCTCAATTCCTGCAGGTACATTTCTGCTAGAAACTAATAATGATTCAGTTTCAGTAATTGTTCTACCCATCATTTTTGAAGAAAGTATTAATTCAATATTGTAAAGATCCCATTTTGAAAGAAAAGTTCTTACTGCATTTTTTCCACTGAATGGAACTGCTTCTAAGATAATTTTATTTGTTTCAACAAGGTGACGATTGAAAGCTACTTCCAAAAGTTCTGCACCATTATACACTGATGCTGCTTTTTTGATCTCTTGACCATACCATGTAGATTCCAATTGCTTTGTCATATCATTGATATCATTTGCCTTGAGAAGATTTTGTAAGACATCTTGGGATAAAAAATTAATTGAGATTGATTGTAATCTTCCAAATGAAGATGAGTATTGTGATGTGCCCATTATAGAATTTCCTCTAGAATTGAAGTTTTAATCTCATCTTCGTTGTTTCGTAATAATTCTTCAAAAGTTAAATCAATTTCTTTTGTGCCATCACTATTTTCAGCTATAATTCCACCTAGTGTTTGAATTGTAGAACCAAGTGTGACATCAGAATCATTAAAAAATGATTTATCTTCTTCTTTAAAATGAATTATAATATTTTCACCAAGAGCATTTTTAGAAGTTTTGATCATCTTTTTCAAGATGTTTTTGTATTCCGGATTTTGTGTGTATTCACCAAGATCTTTTTTTATAATATCAAATGTTGCATCTAGATTTTTATTAATTGCATCAAATAAGATTTTCTTAGCATCTAATTTCCCTCCCTCAAGAATTCTTGCTGCTTCTCGTTCAGATCTTGATTTTGCATCTTTTTCGAAACTTTGTTTTAATTCTTGGATTTTACTGGTTTTTTGATTTTTAATTTCTAATTTTTTTTCGGTTAATTGTTTTTCAATTATTGAAATATCTTTTTTTTTCCTATTTTCTATTTCTTGTATGAAAATCTCTATACTCATGAAATTCCCCTACAAGATATCTAGTAATAGAATGATTCCTAAAACAAATCCAATAATCCAGAGTGTTTCTGGAATGACAAAGAAGAATAAGACCTGGCCAAATTTCTCTGGTTTTTCAGCTATAATACCCATACCAGCTGCACCAATTCCTTGTTGTGCATTACCAGTACCTATGAGCCCACCAGCTATAGCAATTGCAGCTGCCAAGGCCAAGATTGGTTTTGTTAGATCTGTGCCACCAGAAATCCCTTCTTCTGCAAAGACATCAGTTGGAGAAAAGACAGTAAATAGTAAAAGTATCCCTCCAAATACACCAATCCCCACTCGGGAAGATTTGGAAAGTGAAAACATTACTTCGAGGATACACTAGACGCTTATAGGAATGATCTTCTTTGAAAAATTTAAAAATATGTTTCGACATACGGTTTGTTTGGAAAAAAATTCAATAAATAGCGATCAGATATTAGTAAAAAATTTAAAAAATTTCTCTGTTGATTATTGTCCTAATATGATGAACATCATTACAATACCATAGATAGCAATTGATTCTACCATTCCGATAAAGATGAACACCTTAGACTGTAATGCTGGGTTTTCAGTAATTACTGCTAAACCTGCAGAACCGACATAACCTAAACCAATTCCTGCACCCATTGCTGCAAGTCCGAATGCAAGTCCTGCACCGATTAATTTTGATCCATCGGACAATCCTGCTGCTGGCGATGCTTCTTCTGCAAATGCAACAGTACCTAAGCCTGATACAGAAACTACAAGAGTCACAAGTAGTAAAATTGAGAGTGGTTTCATTTTCAATTTTTGAAATCTGGAGACCATATTTAAACCAACACCTAATTTTCTCAGATCTGATCTAGAGTTTTCTTTTTTGCAGATTTTAATTGATCTTTAATTATTTTTGCAGAATTTTCATATTCATTATCTAAAGTTTTTTTAGAATTTTCAAGTAATCTTTTTATTTCATTTTTTGCCATTTACTGTCTTTTCTCCATTGAAGCTTTCACTTTTTTTAACCTTGCGAATTCTTCTCTTTCTCTTTCTTCTAAAGTGGCAAGTATAAATCGAACTCTTTGTTTGTACTTAGGAATAATTACATTTTCTAAAGCGTTTAGTAGTTTTTGTGTTTTTTCAAGTGCCTTAGCAAGACTAAATATTGAGTTTTCATATTCAGCAGCCTTACAAATTTTTGGGAGTAAAGCTTTGATTAGTTTTGCACCACGATCAATTGATGCATTAGTATCTGCAAACCCATAAGGAATTGATTTTGTATCTTTTTCAGTTACAGTTAACACAGGAATAGTTACGTCCACTACACGTTTTACATCAGATTCTACTTCCATAACACCAGGTGTTGATTGGGCTACAGAATCAACTGTTGCCACACCTAAGGAGAGGTATGATTCGTTAACTGATTGATAAATTTCTTGTAATGGTTCCCAAATTCCACCTCTTGTTTTTTGGGCTTCTGCAATCATTTCTTCAATATTTTTTAGTAAAACTTTACGTTTGTCATCTAAAATTTTTTGTACCATTGAAGCAACTTGGTCAGAACGCTTGTATTTGAATAACTCAATTTTTGTTGCTGTGACGTTTTGTCCAAATGACATTATAATTATTCCTTGTAATATTGCTCAACGTATTTGTCTTTAACTTTAGTTAATTCATTTTTTGGAAGTTTTGAGATTGCATTCCATTGTAATCCTAATGTTTCTTCAATGGTTCTATCTTCATCAACTGCTTGTGACAAGAATTTCTTTTCAAATTCATCACCAAAGTTCATGTAACTAAGATCAATAGGCGTGAGTCCTGCTTTTCCCACGATTCCTGCAAGTGCTCTAACTTCTTGAGCACGAGAATATGCATCATAATTTTGGTTAGATATTTCTTGATGATCAGCACGAGTACTTCCTTCACCAATTCCATCTTTCATGATTCTGCTAAGACTCATCAAGATATTGATAGGTGGATAAACTCCTTGCCTGAATAAGTCTCGCCCAAGTACAAGTTGTCCTTCTGTAATATATCCAGTAAGGTCTGGAATTGGATGTGTGATATCATCAGATGGCATTGTTAAAATTGGCATTTGAGTTACACTTCCTTTTCTGCCTTTAAGTCGACCTGCTCTTTCATAGATTGTAGAAAGGTCAGTATAAAGATAACCTGGATATCCTTTTCTTCCCGGTACCTCTTCTCTTGCTGCACTAATTTCACGAAGTGCTTCAGCATAGTTTGTCATGTCAGTTAGGATAACCAATACGTGCATTCCTAAATCATATGCAAGATATTCTGCGACAGTCAATGCTACTCTAGGTGTAATGATTCTCTCAATTGCAGGATCATCTGCAAGGTTCAAAAATAGTACACTTCTTTTTAATGCACCAGATTCTTCTAAACTTCTTTTGAAATATTCTGCTTCACTGTATTGTACACCAATTGCTGCAAAGACTACAGCGAATTCATCTTTTGTTCCAACAATTGCTGCTTGACGTGCAATTTGTGCAGCCAATATATTGTGTGACATGCCAGAGCCTGAAAATATCGGAAGTTTTTGTCCACGTACTAGAGTAAGCATTCCATCAATAACAGAAACACCTGTTTGAATGAAATCTTTTGGATATTCTCTTTGTTCTGGATTCATTGGTGCTCCGTTAATATCTAAAAATGATGTTGCAACTGGTTCTGGTAAGCCATCTTTTGCTCGTCCTAAACCATCAAAAACTCTACCGAGTACTTGTTCTGATACTGGCATCTCCATAACTTTACCAACAAATTTTGCATTTGTTCCAGATACAGAAAGACCTGAGGTTCCTTCAAAAACTTGTACAACTGCTTTTCCGTTTCCAACCTCTAAAACTTTACCTAGACGTCTTTCACCTTCAGTTGTTTCAATCTCTACTAATTCATCAAACGCTGCATTATCAACACCATCAACTATTACAAGTGGTCCTTTAATCTCAGCAATTTTGCTGTATTGAACTCCTCCTTGTGTGGTCAATTTTGAACCTTTACTCCTGTAATGCTTTTGAATTGTTCTACCATATCAGTTGAAAGTTTATCTAATTTATCCATCTCATCATCTTTGACATCCATTCTTGCTTTGAGTAATAATGAAATTACGTCCATAGAACGAATGTCAGCTAGTGATGCACCATCTTTGAGTGCTTGCTGACCTTGATTGTAAAAGTCAACTAGTAATTTCATTAATTTGAATTGTTTTTCAGGACTACAATAGGTATCAACATCATCAAAGGAATTTTGTTGTAAGATTCCAATCTTTACCATTCTTGCAACTTCTAGAATTAATTTTTCTTCATCTGGAAGTGCTTCAGGTCCTAAAAGTTGAACAATTTCTTTTAGAGTATCTTCTCTTTGTAAGATGCCATATGCTTGACTTCTTATATCCAACCAATCTTTACTGATATTTTCTGACCACCATTTTGAAATGTCGGCCAGATATCCAGAGTAAGAGTTCATCCAGTTGATTGATGGATAATGCCTTGAATATGCTAATTTGGCATCTAATGCCCAGAATGTTTTGATAAATCTCATTGTATGTGTTGTAACTGGTTCTGTAAAATCACCACCAGATGGAGATACTGCACCAACTAGAGATACAGAGCCATCTCTTTCAGGAGAACCTTTTGCTTGAACACGTCCTGCTCTTTCATAAAATTCTGCTAACCTTGATGCAAGATATGATGGATAACCTTCTTCTGCAGGCATCTCCTCTAATCTTCCTGACATTTCACGAAGTGCTTCTGCCCATCTACTTGTAGAATCTGCTACAAGTACAACGTCATAACCCATGTCACGATAATATTCTGCAATTGTTACACCAGTGTAGATACTTGCCTCTCTTGCTGCTACTGGCATGTTACTTGTATTTGCGACAAGTACTGTTCTGTCCATAAGTGGTTTTCCAGTTCGTGGATCTTTGAGTTCTGGAAATTCAACTAGTACTTCAGTCATCTCGTTACCTCTTTCACCACATCCAATGTAGACTACAACCTGAGAGTCTGCCCATTTTGCAATTTGATGAAGTGTTACAGTTTTACCAGTACCAAATGCTCCCGGAATAGAACCAGTACCGCCTTTTGCTAATGGGAAAAATGTGTCGATAACTCTTTGACCAGTAAGAAGTGGTACAGTTGGATCATATCTTTTGAGATATGGTCGTGCTTGTCTTACAGGCCATTTATGCCACATCATTAGTGGCGATGATTGACCATCTTTTTCTACAGTTGCAATTTCTGTATCTAAATTATAATCTCCTTCTGAAACAATTTTTGTAATTTTTCCACCTTTGTGATTTGGTGGAACTAGAATTTTATGTTCAATTAATGACGATTCTGGAACAATTCCAATAATATTTCCTGCTTCAATTTCATCTCCAACTTTTACTGTTGGAGAAAAGTGATATTCTTTTGTCATATCAACAGGAGTAGTTGTAATGCCCCTACCAATGAACGAGCCTGATTTTGCGGCTAGGTCTTTTAGTGGTCTTTGAATTCCGTCATAGATTTGACCAATAATTCCAGGTCCTAGAAAAACACTAAGAGGATTTCCAGTACCAACAACTGGTTCACCTGGTTTTAGACCACTTGTTGATTCATAAACTTGAATAAATGCTACATCGCCTGTGAGACGAATTACTTCACCAATTAATTTTGCTTCTCCAACAGATACGGTCTCATACATTTTTGCATCTGCCATGCCGTTAGCTCTTACTGCGGGTCCACTAATCCAAACAATTTTTCCTTGTGCTACCATATCAATTACCTAAGTTGAATTGTGCTGCAATATCTTTTCTAATTAAAGGTTTCAGTAATTCAATTTTTGCATCGATGGTATTATCAAAGCTCATAGATCCATCTTTTGATGTTACTTTGACTCCACCCATACAATCAATCAGATCATTTGATAGTTCTGCACCAGAAATATTTGACACAGCAGACTGAACTACATCCTTGTCTTTAGAATTTGTGTAAACTATAACATCACTAGTATTTAGTGCCGAAGTTGCTTCAGTAAGTAATTTTGTAATTAAATTTGAATATTCAGAATTTCTTTCCATATTTACGATCTTTGCTTTTGCTTTTTCTAAGACCTTATCAGTAGATTCCTGTACAATTAGAAGTGATTTGTTTCTAGCCTCTAGATCTGCACTTCCAACGATCTGTTTTTCAATTTTATCTGCTTCTTTTTTACCATCAGAGATGATCTTTTCATATTCTTCTTCAAGCATAGGTAGAGAATCAGAGAGAGTGTTCTGAGCATCTGCAAGTGAGTTTTTTAGACTTTTAGAAAATTCTGATGAATTACGCTCTAAAACCTGATCAATTGTAGATTCTAACGCAGAGTTTGATGACAATGAAAATCGTTTTTTCGAATTGAATTTGAATGTTTAGTATAAAGATCGTTTGGAAAGATATTAAAAACACTGACATGGCGTTTTCGTATCTTGGTTGTGGCAGATTTAAAAATTGGAACCGTCATTTTACCAAGATCGGAGACACCACAAATTGTTTCTAGATTAACAGAATTTGAGTGGTTTCATAAAATAGACTCCACATCAGAGACAGTCACGCCTGAAGTTGATGATATTCTACTTAAAGCCCAACAGACATTTCAAGAAATTGACGAAGTCGTCAAAGGATTAGGAATTCCAAGGGAAGTAGGAATGATGGAAATCTTGTTCAAAGGGACTGTCTTCAAAAAACAGAATCAAGAACTAGATGAGTTAGAAGAAATGGTAGAAGATGTTACAAAAAAGAGATCAGGAATTATTGATGCCCCTGCTAAGTTACTCAAAGAGCAGGAAGAATACAAAAAAGAGATCAATGATTTTACAACCCTAAAAGAGGCATTAGAAGTAGTAAAGAAGCTAAACATAGATCTCACCGGATTTGGACTGATGAAGCAATTTTACACAAACCTGTTCATTGTTCAGACAAAAGACATTGATGAGATTAGAAGAACGTTAGATAATGTTACAATTAACCAACATGATTTGAATACAAAAGAAGAATCTGCATTGATAGTTATTGCAGATGTTGCAAACTTGGAGAAAATTCTCAAAGTAATGCGTAGTTTTAACGCAAACCCATTTTCTATTCCAGAAGGAGTAGAACAAGTTCCAACTAAGGCATATGCAACTGCAGAATTAAAGATTAAAGAATTTGAAGAAAAGCACAAAAAAGTCACAAAAGAACTTGCAAAGATGACATCAAAGATTAGAGGAGATATACTAACTTTGCACGAGAGAGCACAAGTTGCAAAAGATATTTTAGAATTATTAAGAAAACCTGGTGGAACAAAAAACTTTGCAGTTATTCAAGGATATATTCCAAAAAAGATGGAAAAGAAATTCAAAGATACCACAGGAAAATGGATGTCTGTTGTAGAAGATGTCTCTGATCCAGAATTAGTGAAAAAGAAACCAACACTATTTGATAACAAAATTTTTGTTAGGACGTTTGAGGTAATCACACAAAGTCAAGGAATTCCAAAGAGAGGTGAATCAGATCCAACACCAATGATTGCATTGATGTGGCCAATATTTTATGGATTAATGTTTGCAGATTTAGGTCACGGGTTGTTACTAATGGGATTAGGTCTAGTCTTCAAACTGAAAGGACAAGGAAATCTTTCTAGATGGGGAATGCTAATTGCAATTTCTGGAGCATCTGCTGCGATAGCGGGCGTTGGAACAGGAGAGATGTTTGGATTCCATATTGATCATATCCAGCCATTTGAAGGAATCTTAGAAGAAGGCGGTGCATTACATTCAGTTTCATGGCTAGTTGGAGCAATTAGCGTTGCAGAATTAGACTTTGACCAGGTAATTATGATTCTAAAGGTTTCATTATTTTTGGGAATAATTCACATTCTTTGGGCGTTCGCGTTACACATCAAAAAATTGTATCAGGATGGACACAAAACCACTATGATTACAGAAGCAGTTCCAAATGTTACACTTTACGGAGGAATCGTTGTAATCATGATGTGTGCGATTGGTTCAGGTTATGATGTCATGAACATGTATTCTCGTATCCATGTAGAAGCTGTTCCATGGGTTACTATTTTCTTAGGAGATTGGGCACAAGTTTGGATCATTTCAAGAATTGCAGGAATCATAGTTATTGCATCAATTGTGATAATGATGATTGGTGGATTGAAACATAACAAGGCTCATCCAGAAGAAGGAGGAAGTCCAGCTAATGTAATGATGGAGGTATTACTTGGAAAGAGTGTAGAGTGTCTTGCACATACAATTAGTTATGCTCGACTTGGAATCATGTTGCTTGTACATGCGGCGTTATTACTTACGGTAAATAATTCATTTACATCATTAGGTGGTGCAGAATCTCCAAGTGCACTAGTATTACTCATTGGCGGAAACATCGGAATCATGATGATTGAGGGATTAATTGTATACATTCAGTCTCTAAGGCTTCACTTGTACGAATTTTTCACAAAGTGGTATGATGGTGGAGCAGAACCATTCAAACAAGTGGTGCCAGAAATGTTCTACAATCAATTCAAGTGGAATAGAAAATAATTATTATTTTTTACAGTTCAGTTCTAACGTCTTCCATTTTATGGGCAAAAATAAAACAAACTACAGTACCAATAATACCTCCAACAATAAACGGAATAGATAAGGTAAAAGTTTCAGTTGTGAATCCATAAAAGATAATTAAATTACTTGGAACTATTCCTGCTATACTTCCAGACATACAACCTAAGAAAATTACAAGAAATTTAGGTATCATATTCAGATTATCATTTTACATGATATAGGGATTCTCTATTTTTCTATAGGAAGATCCAGATTATTTCCCCATTCTCCCCAAGAGCCCAAGTAAACTTTGACATTTTTAAAACCTATCTTTTTCAAGGAAAGATAGCTGTTAGCAGCACGATATGCACCTTGACAATAAGTTACAATTTGAGATTCCTTATCCATTAGATAAAGAGATTCTAATTCAGAGTCAGATTTTAGTTTTCCAGAATTATCAAGATTGTTATTCCAGTCTATATTTTTTGCAGTTGGGATATGACCACCACGTGCTGCTCTAGGCATAGTTCCATCAAATTCATCAGGAGAACGAGCATCAATTATTGTAACTTTACCAATATTTTCATTTAATTCTTCAAATCCAATTATGATTGAAGGATCAAGAGGAGTTGTAAGATTAGATGGTTTGTAAATAGTAGATTCTGTTTTAGTGGGAAGATTTTCTTCAGTCCATTTTGATATGCCACCATCTAACATTTGAACATCCGGATGTGAAAAGTACAGACACATCCATACTCCTCTAGCTGCAAGCATTCCAGATGAATGATCATAAAAGATGATTTTTTTATTTTCATCAATTCCTGCATATGAGAGAATCTTTCTCATATGTTCACCAAAACTCACTAATCCTTTTTGAGATGTATCAACCCAATGAAATGAGAATAAATCTAAATTGACAGAGCCAGGAATGTGTCCTTTAGAATAGTCCTTGTAGGAACGTGCATCTAAAATTAGGACTGAATCATCTTGATAGATTTTTTCCAGATCTTGAGATGAAATAAACATGAGATGGATTTTTCATCGTACAATAAAAGTTAGTTCAGCATCCGCTGTTTGGTAAATCTAAAAAAAGAAAAAAAGAAAAGTTTTTTTCTATTCGTTTACGTATGCTCTTTCACCGTTTTGTGAGAGATCGAGTCCAATTTCCTCCTCTTTTGGAGTGACTCTGATTCCTCCAGGCCATACTGCATCCATAATCTTGAAGATTATAATTGAGATACCAAATGCATATGCAATTGACATTCCAGCAGCAACTATTGAAATTGCTTGCTGTTCATAACCTTCTGGTGTGCCGGTCCATGCGCCGATACCATCGCCTGTGTCCCAGATGTGTGGACTAGCTAGTGTACCAGTTAAGATAGCACCTGTTAAACCACCCATACCGTGGACTCCCCAAACATCGAGGGCATCGTCCCATTTTCGAGCGTTCTTGAATGCAACACATCCATAACAAACTGTACCTGCAGCAATGCCGATAATTATTGCAGCCATTGGTCCAACCCAACCAGATGCTGGTGTGATTGCGACTAAGCCACATACGGCTCCTGTTGCGGCACCTACTATACTAGGTTTGCCGGTGTGCGCCCATGACATCAACAACCACGTAATAGTTGCCATACCTGTGGCAGTATTTGTGACTGTCCATGCGCTTACAGTGATTCCATCAACCATTACTTCACTTCCTGCGTTAAAGCCGAACCAACCGAACCATAGAATTGATGCACCAAGAACTACCATAGGTACATTGTGTGGCTCCATTGGAACTTTGCCATATCCTAATCTTCTTCCGAGGACTAGGGCGCCTGCAAGTGCTGTAAATCCTGATGAAATGTGAACCACAGTTCCGCCAGCGAAGTCAAGTGCATACGATGGTGAGAGGTCTGGATTGAAGTCTAGACTTCCACCGCCGATGTAGCCACCGCCCCATACCCAATGACAAATTGGGTCATAGACGAATGTTCCCCATAAGAGAACAAAGACTACAATAGCACTGAATTTCATACGGTCAACTAAACCACCAACAATTAGTGCTGGTGTGATGATTGCGAAAGTTGCTTGGAACATAGCAAATAGTTGGTGAGGCACTGTGCCTGGCCAAGAATCACTACATACATCTCCTTCCTTCATCGTTTGCATTTGGTAATAGTGTGCCCAAGTATCTTCACATGGACTTGGAGCACCTAATGGTGCCCAGTGTGAAACTTGGTTAAAGCCAACATAGTCAAGGTTACCCATGAATAAGTTTGCGTCACTGTCTACTCCTCCGAATGCAAGTGAATAACCCCAAAGTACCCATTGTACACTCATGAGACCCATGATAATGAACACCATGCCAATTGTATTGACTGCGTTCTTTGATCTTGCTAATCCTCCGTAGAAGAATGCAACACCTGGAGTCATGAAAAGTACTAGAGAGCTTGCGGTCAGCATCCAAGCCATGTCACCTGTATCTACATAACAGTACATGTCTGGGACGCCGTCATCATCAGTGTCGTACCAACATTCGTTTGGGTTACCGGTATAGATACCAGCACCACCATCGGGATCACCGACTACATAGCCATCCATACCATCAGAGGTTTGTTGGGCATATGCTGTTGATAGAGCACCTGTTGCCGTCATAGCGACTGCGGCCATAAGTATTAGAGCATACTTATGGTTTCGAGATTTCATTGATCAAAACCGCTGGATGAATGTATATAACAATTAAGATATAAAATATACATCCAGTGTAAATTATTATATTCTAGTATATTGTGTTAGTATCATAATATGTATAAATTATGTTATAAAATGAGGCAAAATGAGAGATGAAAGGAGGAAAAACACGATTAGCTGTATTTGATACGTTCAAGACAAAGAGAGAACAGATTACAGGTGAGGCAATTAGACAAAGAGCAATCATTCATCACTTGTCAAATTCAACGAATTCAGCGTCAAAGACACGAACTGCTATCTCTCAAAGCATAGCAGAAAAAAACAATATTCTGTGGAAGAACATCTATTCAGGAATATTCAGAGATCTGGATGAAGTTTTGTTACCATTGGGGATAGTTGAAGAAGAAGGTAGACTTCCTCTCAAAAGAGGACCAAAAGCACTCCAACAAAATGGAATGCCATTTTATCATTTAACAAAGAAAGGAATGATTGTTTCCCTGGCAATAGATAATATTTCAGAGAGAAAAAAAATTCTCAGAGGGATAATTAATCGGGCAGATGAAGATGAGAAACAGGCATTTACAATTATGGAAAAACTGGTCAAGATTGCACCACACTTTGCTTTCTCAGTTTTTGAGAGATACGTCAAGGCATATTGTGAGAATAAATTAGATGATCTGCTTCCATTTACAATAGAAAATGTGAGCAAATCAACTGATGATTCATCGCAAGTTCAAATGGAGTTACTAGAAGGGTTTTCGAAACTTTCAAAGTTAGATCGGGATCAAACTATTGAAATTCTAAAGAAGATTGACTGAGATATTTAACAACATTTAAAATCAGTTCAGCGCGAGAAAAGCTAAATGGGCTCTGGAGGTTCTCAGAAAATTTTCGTTACTGTAAAATCGTATAGCAAGCGTGGGCAATTATTAAAAAGACCAGATTATCAAACTTTAGCCGAATCTCGCGATTTAGACGAATTAGTTACTAGAATTAAAAATACAAAATATCTTGAAACAATGAGTGCAATAGTCAAACCATATACAGCTGAAAAACTGGAAATGGCACTTAGAACAAACTTGGCAGATGAACAGTTTAAGATTGCAAAAGCTTCTGGAAACTCTAAGATTCTAGATGCATTCTTTCAGAGGTTTATCATTTCAAATCTAAAGCTAATCTTAAAGGGAAAAATTCTTGGTAAGACGCAAGAAGAGATTTCAGCATACTTTAACATGCATGCTGAAGAGTTGACAAAGCAAAGAGATACTGTCGTGAAAGCACTAGTTGCAAAGGACTTGGAAGAAGCAGTCTCATCACTTGGTTCATCTCCATTTCATGAAGAGATTACAAAGGCAGTTGAGCTATACAATGAGACCAAAAACATTCAGGCGTTTGACATCTACTTTGACAAAATGCTTTACCAAAATGTCGTGAAAGCACTACGGAGTGAAAACGACCAAGATATATCTCATATTTATGGAATGGAAACTGACTTTTACAACGTAATGAGTATCGTTAGAGGAAAATTCTGGGAACTAGAGGATGACAGAATTGAGGACTTGGTTGTAAGTGCAAGCGTTAACATTCCAAATCAGGTTATGGAAAGAATGATGGCAGCAGAGAGTGTTATAGATGCAATAGACGAATTATCAACTACAAGATACAAAGACTTGATTCCAGAGACTGAAGATGAAGTTGAAGCAATTGCAGAATTTGAACATGCATTTGAAATGGCATACTACAAAGCAATCAATGGATCATTCTCAAAGATGTTTAGCTTTGCAACTGTAGTTGGAATTTCAAAATTAATTGGTTATGAAGTAAGAAACATTGGAGCAATTGCATTTGCAGTTGAACAAAAAATTCCAGTTGAAACTACAATGTCAAAATTAATCATTAGAGAAGCTGAATAAGAGAATGTCGAATATAGTTATTTCAAAAACCAGACCAAATAATATTCTAAGAGAACAATCTACACCGAGTGTCAAGAGGGTTTTGGGTTCATACAAAGATGCAAAGGTTGACTTTCTAGCAGTTGGGTTTTGGGTCAGTTCAATTTTGGCAGCTATTTTGACTGTTCCGTCGATTGTAGTCTTTGTATACTTTTTCGGCATATTAGACAACATTCTAGTTGGTGCAGTGTTAGCATTTGGTATTCATTTTGTCTTTTTTGCCATAGCAGATAGAATCGCAATTTTTTTGATAAATGTAATTGAGGATAAGAAAAAAGATAATGATATTCACGGATTCATGGCAAGTGACTTTTTTACATTTGAGACAGACGAGGAAAATTTCGTAATAATGAACAACATCAACAAAGATGGAAGAGAAAGGAAAGACGTTTACAGTTACATGCTTGGGCATCAGATATTTCATACAGCATTGAACAAATACTCAAAAAATACTCCTAAACTAATTAATTCTAGTGGATTCTAGCTGATTTATCATGATGGGAGACCGTGACTTTAGAAAAGTCATACAAAGTTCAATCGAGTCAGTTGGAAGAGAACTAGACTACAAATTTGATAAAAAAGATCTTAAAAAAATTCATGCAAGTGAAGTGACTGGATGTTTGAGAAGAGCATTTTATGATAGAACCGATGAGATAGAAGTAGACCGAACTAGCTTTTCAGATCTAATAGGAGGTATGTTCCGACAATTAGAATATGGTGCACAGCCTAAAGATTTCTCTCTTGAAGATATCAATATACAAGCTCAAGCAGATTTGATTGTGGATGATTTGGTGATGATTTTCAGATCAGCAGGAAAGCATCCAGAAGGTCCAAATGCAAAAGATTTGTTATACATCAATGCATGTATGTGGGCATACGATAAGGTTGATGGAGTTATAATTTACATAAACGGCAAAGGTGATGAGGTATCATTTTCAGTTACAAAAAATAAGAAAATGTTTGAAGAAACTATCAGAAGAGTTCGTGTCCTAAATGATCTACTAAAAGAAAAAAAGACTCCAATCCTCGAGACGTCTATTGATTGTACAGAATGCCAATATTTTGAAAGATGTTATACAAAGATAAAGATGGGAAAGACGATAAACTTTTTCGGTGCCGGTAATGACTTTTTGAATAGCATGAAAAGCTAAATAAAATTATAATTAAAAATAATAAAAAGAAAAGAAATATCTTTTTTGGTTTTTAGTTTATTCGCCTGGTTCGTCTGGGTGGCCTTTGCCTCTAAGTGCAAATGTAACTACTGCTAATGCGATTGCTACGCCAATTGCTGAACCGAATGCGGCCATATCTGCTTCTGCCATGGTAAAAATCGTTGAGAAATAGAATATAACGTGTTGTATCATAATTTTTGAAAATTGTGATACTTTTACCTAGTAAATTCGAAATCAACTATGTTTTCTCCGCCTGCAGTCATTGAACTGAGGTTATAATATGCCTCACCTGTAACTCTCCACTCTGGATCGCCATTTTCAAGTGCACTCCACAATTCAGGAATATTTCCATCATTTTTGATATTGAACTCATCTTTGATGGTGGTTGGTCGATCACTTAGAATTGTGAAATAGTTTGATGCAGAAACTATTCCACCAGGAGCAGCTCTATCACCGATAGATTTTACCCCAATCTTCATTCCATCTTCATATACAGTATAACGAATCATCTCCAAAATTACACCTTTGTAATTTGGGTTTGTGACCTTAAACGAGATTTCAATAAATGCGATTCTTTCATCGACATTCAAAATCTCAACATCCTCAAGTTCAATGATTAATGGAATTAATGTAGGCATTCCACCAGAAGAACCAATACGAACCTCACCTGATGTATCATCAATAATTGATGTACCAGAATATGAAATCACCATGATTACTAGGGCTAATGCACCAATTACTCCAAGAATAGGGATTTTTGAGTTCAATAAGATTTTCCTATTTTTTCTTCATAAAAAGGAATCTAAAATATAGAACTAGTGCTGTATGAGATTATGCAGTATTTTCAGGCAGTGCAACAGGGTAAAAAACGAGCAAATGTGGCCCAGATGAAATTATTTGATATTGCAGGATTTGCTATGCTAACTCTAACTACAAAAAAGAAGGATGGAAAATTCATTCCTGTAGGAGAAGAGATCTATTCTGCTGCGATAAAAAAGCCAGAAGGATATGTAATAATTTTGGTAGATGCAGATGGATATACCAAAACACAGTCAAAGGATTTGGAAAAAGAAGAGGCTTCGAAAATTTATGCCAAAGTTAGAGAATCAGGAATTGAAGAGTTCCCAGGAAAACAGATTGCAATTTGGACAGAGATGTTTGATACAATTCAGTCAGAATTAGTTAAGTAATACTAAATTCACTATTACAAAGATTAAGTGGTGTAGATAGACTAAATACAACAAAATTATCGATTATTTATGAACATGAAACCACAGCATCTGCAAAAACATAAGGTGAATTATTTTGCTCACTGGAAAAGGGCAATGCAGATGAGTGTTGCATTATTCATTCATGCATGGATACCAGATGTTTTGGAAACTTATGCAAGTGACAAGATGAAGAAGATTAATTAATTATTTTTTGGCTAGTATAATTTCAGTTCCAACTGTTCCACCCTTGATTGCTTTTTCAAGAGTTTTGATGTCAGATTTTATCACTCTAGTTTTGATCTTCGAGCGCTCAATGATTTTGAGTGCGACAATATCCATTAAATCATAACCTCCAGCTACTGAATCCTCATGGATTAGAAGTTTTTTGAGATTTTTCATCTCAATTGTCTTGAAGAGTTTAGCCTTTGAGTTTTTGTTAGGATCAGAGTCATAAATTCCGGAGACGTCAGTTGCATTGATAAATTGTGTGGCATTAGTCTTTTCAGCAATTAGAGCTGCAGTGCCGTTTGTTGATTGACCTGGATGTAGACCACCTGCTACAACAATCAGACCGCTATCTACTGCATACTTTGCCTCTCGCAGAGTGGTTGGAGGATGTGGGTATGCCTTATCTTTTAGCGCATAGATGAGAAGTTTTGCGTTAAGTCTTGAGATCTCAATTCCAAGTTCATCTAATGTCGATTCGTCAGCACCAGAAGAACGGGCATGTGTAATATAATGGCGTGCAATTTTTCCACCACCTGCTACTATGATTGGCTGGTATGTCTTGCTAATCTTTACTAGAAATCTAGCATAATCTTTGAGGAGTTTTACATTTTCCATTGCAAAGACCTTGCCTGAAAATTTGATAACAATTTTTTTCTTCATTTTTACAGTTCACCAAGAATTGATTTTGCAGCAATTTCAACTTTGTTTCTATTCTTTTGTTGAGTATATACTCTAAGAATATTCATTTTTCCAGACATTGACGAAACAAGAGGGATTTCAGATATAGGAATAGTCTTTGGAATTATTTTGCTTCCTTCCTTTTTGATCAGGATTATAGAGCTTGATTCTTTCTTTGATGGAGCAAGAGGCATAGAATGGGTGGTGGAAGTATCTATGAAAATTTGACTTTCTGCTAATTTTGATTTTTTTGCAATATCTTCTCGGAATTGCTTTAGTTTGTTTCTGCCAAACGACTTTTTACCAGAGATAGTTTTCTCAAATACGCATTTGAAGAGCTTTCTATCCTGATAGTCAGTCGCAATTTTTTTGGCTGCCTTTAATTCCGAGGTGTCTTCTGGAAGTGAGGTTAATTGTTGTAAGATAGAGTCGTCTGTCTGTATCATATATGATTCTACATTCATTTTACTTAATCCCAGATAATCATCAGCCAAACTCATTGCCTCAAGCAACATTACCTCTCCTGCACGAACGGTCTTGTGGAAGTAGACTGCCTTGAACATCTGAAATCTCGAGATCATCATGGTCTCAAAATTTACTAAAGCCGAATTTTGTAGAGCCAATTTATTTTTGTAGACTTCAAAGGAGTTTGTTATTCTATTGTGGTCAATTTTTGCATGCTCTGCACCCGTGAAATAGCCATCTCGTAAGAGATAGTCCATCATATCTGCAGAAAGAGCACCAGAGATTATCTCATTTTCAAATTGTTTGTTTCCCTCACCAACTGCTAGATTGTTTATTTTTTTCTTGTCAGTTGTTTTGGAGATGATATCGCCAATTTCAGATTTTAGAATTATTTCTTTTCCAATCTGCTCATGTGTTATGCTCTTTTTTTTCTGCAATACTTCTTCAAACAAGTGTGAGAATGGTCCATGCCCGATATCGTGTAGTAAGGCTGCCAGTCTTATATCATCAGTATCTGCAGCAGGCATCTGTCCCTTTGATGAAAGTGAATTCGCTGCCATTCCAGCAATATGCATCACACCAAGCGAGTGCTCAAATCGCGTGTGCTGTGCTCCAGGATATGTTAGATGTGCACCAGACAATTGTTTGATTCGTCTTAATCTTTGAAAGACTGGAGTGTCAATGATCTTTTGTTCTGTACTGTTCAGTCGAATGAAATCATGAATTGGATCTGTAATCTCTAGAAATTTTTTTTTCATAGCCCCATCTTTTTTGCTACAATCTTCATTACGTCTTTGTGAACCTCATCTTTTGATTGAGATGCATCAACTACTTTCCATCTCTTCTTTTTCGCCAATTTACGATATCCTTGAGAAATTTTGTTAGAAAATTGCTTGTTTTTTTCAAATTTATCACGATTTTGCTTTTTTCTTGCAAAGGACTCCTTTTGTGGGACATCTAAAACGATTACCAGATCAGATTTTGGCAATCCCTCATCTAGTTTTTCAAGCCAGGCAAGTTTGAGACCGTTTGTTATGCCATAAACGAGATTTGACTCTCTATATCGATTCAATATGATTACAGAATTTTTCTCATTGGCATCTTGTAGATCACTTGCTCTTTCCCATCGGTTTGCTGCCAGTAGGCAATGGATTACTTGTGCAGGATACTTGCGCTTTCCATGCAGGTATCTATCAATCTCCTTTCCAATGGGAGTGGTATAATCAGGGAATGAGAATAATTTGGTCTTTAATTTTGCAGAACGAAGCTTTCTTTGCAGCATTGCAGACTGGGTCTTCTTTCCAGCTTGATCTCCACCCTCAAATGTAATTATCAATGTATAGACGGATGTTTCTTTGAATTAAAATCTTGGGCAGTATTAAGAAAAGTTTTTTCTTCCAACCTTCAGTCTGTCAAGACGTGTGGTCTCTTCTTCATTTACTATGTATTCAACCTCATCTTTGATTTCTTTAGATTTTTTTGATTTAGAAGATGTCATTTTACTCATGCATAGTACAGCACTTTTTCAATATTAACAGTGGCGATCGTTCTAAGAAATGAGAATTTTCGGTTATTTCTTCCTAAATAAAGCAGAAATGCCAATAATTACGCCTGAAGCGATCATTCCAAGTACTCCGACAGTCTCATTTGACTGAAATAGAAATGCCGAGCCCAAGAAAACGGCTGCAGCAAAAATACTACCAGATAGCATTGAATTGTTCTTTTTACCAGATTGTTGTTGCATCATTTTTGTTTCGTCCATGAATTTTTTTATTTCCGGTGCTATCGTAATAGTGTCCTCAATTGTTTTTGCAAAACGTGAAAATGATCTTTTAATCTCTTCAACGTATGCATCTTTGATTAATGATTCTTCTTCTAAGATTTGTCGTAAAACCTTGATGAACTTAAAATCAACTTTGTGTGTATGATAGATGCCTTCTATGATGGTAGACATTCGCAAGTATAGAGCTAAATGCTTTGGTAACTGAAATGGGAACTTGGACATTGTTCTATTTGCCAAGTTCATTAATTGTTCAACCTCCATCTCGTCAGGTTTCTTGCCATACATTGATTTTATGGATAATTCGATTCCCTTTTCAATCACTTCACGATTATAGTCAGGTGCAAGCATTCCCAGTTCGTCCATTGCATTCACTGTACGAGGTGGATTTTTTTCTATTAATCCAAGGTATAGTCTGACCAGCTTTACTCTAGTCTCATCATTAATCCTGCCAATCATTCCAAAGTCATACAAAATGAGTGTGCCATCGTCTTTTACCGAGATGTTTCCTGGATGTGGATCTGCATGGAAAATGGAGTGC
>Ga0257111_1000350_pt1 | contig 19358 bp, 21 predicted proteins | sample LP_taG_6_FD_191567 | JGI IMG/M metagenome (GOLD analysis project Ga0257111, IMG submission 191567) | Marine microbial communities from Northeast Subartic Pacific Ocean, Canada - LP_J_2015_P26_500m | ecosystem: Environmental > Aquatic > Marine > Oceanic | place: Canada: Northeast Subartic Pacific...
TATAAAGAGTATTTACGATTCAGATGATAAGCAAGATCTTGTTAGAATGGCAAGAGAACTAAAAGTTTCATATCAACTTGTTGAAGAAACTGCAAAAATTGGACGTCTACCAGTTGTAAATTTTGCGGCTGGTGGAATAGCAACTCCTGCTGATGCCGCTTATCTAATGTCACTTGGATGTGATGGTATTTTTGTTGGCTCTGGAATATTCAAAGCAGAAGATGCCAAAGAACGTGCAAGAGCAGTTGTTCTTGCCACGACCTTCTGGGAAGAGCCTGATAAAGTAAAGGAAGCACAAAAAATGATTGATGAACGACACTCATTACTTGGTCTTGATGTTAAAAACCTTGAATTAAAAATGCAAGAACGTGGTGATTCTGCATGACCTTGAATATTGGCATATTAGCAATACAAGGTGATGTCACTGAAAATTTTCTATCCACCATGGTATCAATGAATGAATTAGGATTAGATGGTGCAGTAAGTCAAGTCAAAACTGCCGAACAAATTTCCAAACTTGATGGATTAATAATTCCAGGTGGAGAAAGTACCATGATTGGACAGATGTCATTAGTTAATGGTGCATTAAAAACAATAAAGGAAAAAGTTGAATCTGGCATGCCTATTTTTGGAATATGTGCAGGAATGATACTCTTATCAAAAAATTCTAAAGATAGGATTGTTGGTAATACTGAACAACCATTATTAGATTTGCTTGATGTAAAGGTTGAAAGAAACTCATTTGGTAGACAAAAAGATTCATTCGAGGCACAAATTTCACTAGAACCCATCGGAGTCACTTCTTTTAATGGAGTCTTTATTCGGGCTCCATCTATTTCTGAGACAGGTAATGATGTTAGAATATTGGCAAAATTTAATGAAAAAATAGTTGCTGTTCAACAAGGAAATGTTCTTGCAACAGCATTTCATCCCGAATTAACTCGTGATGTTTCCTTGCACAAGCAGTTTGTTCAGATGGTAGCAGACTCGAGATCTTAATCTGTTTTTAGATTATGCATCGCAACTAAATCTTTTTTCAATTGTTGTAGATTTTCTGGAACATTAATTTTAATTGGATCTTTTAGTGATAGATTTTTCTCCTTCTTTTGATTCCAAACTTTAGAATTAAACTCAATTATTTCTGACGTCTGTTCACTCATGTTGTACACATTCTCAGGCTCTGGGAGTTGTTCATTATGTATGCTATGTTTTGAATAGAGTGTTTTCCATAGAAATTCTGTGATAAATGGTGTAATTGGCGCCATAAGTTTCAAAATGGTTGATAAGACTTTGTGTAAAGTGTATATTGCTGCATCCCTTTCTTCATCTGAAAAGTCAATTCCATATGCTCTAGCTTTTGCCATTTCTATGTAATGTGCGGCAAAAACATTCCATGTAAATTCTCTTAACGCAAGTGCTGGTATAAAGAAATTATATTTTGCATAACCATTATTGCATTCTGAAATAAGCTTATCAAGTTCAGATAGTATCCATTTGTCTGAATCTGTAAGATTTGCAGTATCAACTAGAGGAAAACTCGATAAAAATCTTGACACATTCCATAATTTACTAAGAAATTTCTTTGTTGATTCTATTTTCTGTTCAGAGCATCTAAAATCATATCCATGATTGATTTCACTTGCACTCCAAAACCTAAAAGTGTCAGCACCTGATTTCTGAATAACTGGTAATGGATCCAATGCATTACCTTTACTTTTACTCATTTTCATCCCTTTTTCATCCAGACCATATCCCATTATCCATGCTTCTGACCATGGTTTTTGTCCAGTTAATTTCTCACAACGTAGTAGTGTATAGTATAACCAAGTTCGAACTATATCTTTTGCCTGTGGTCTAATGCCAGTTGGATATGTTTTTTTAAAAAATTCATTATCTCTATTAAATTTTGTAATAAATAATGGTGAAACGCTTGAATCCATCCATGTATCAAACGTTCTTTCTTCACCAACAAACTCTTTGTTACCACATTTTTCACAATTGTTTGCAGGGCAATCGTCTTTCCATGGTCTATAATATTTACCAGGTTCTGGAAGATATGGCTCTGAACAACTCTTACAGTACCAAATTGGGATTTCAGTTCCATAATACCTTCGCCTTGAAATAGGCCAGTCAATTGAGATGGAATCAAGCCAGTTCATTAGAATTTGTTGATGCATTTCAGGATAAAATTTGATTTCTGAGCCTAACTGTCTCATTTTTTCTACAGATTCTTTCTGTTTTAGATAATATTCTTCCATTGGAATTATTTCAATTGGAATTTTACTTCTTTCAGATAATGGAGTTCTGTGAGAAATATCTTCAATTTTTTCTACTAGTCCGGCATTTTCTAAGTCTTCTATAATCTTCGTTCTTGCTTGTTTTGGTTTAAGACCTTTATACTCTTCAGCAATATCCGTCATCCTACCATCAAGACCAATTGCAACTACTTCCTCAAGTTTTAATTCCCTGAACAACGCAACATCATTTTGGTCACCATAACTACACACCATTACAGCGCCTGACCCAAATTCCATCTTAGCAGAATGATGTGAACGGATTTCTATCTCATTGTTAGTTAATGGGACAACCAATTTCTTTCCAATCAATTCAACGTATCTAGAGTCATCTGGATTTACAATAACAGTTTTACACGCGCACAATAATTCTGGTCTTGTACTTGCTATGATGATTTCTTTGGATGTATCTTTCACAATAAATTTCATGTAAACTAATTTTGTTGGAATTTCATCATAGACAATTTCAGCATCTGCAATAGTTGTACCTGAGACCCAGTCATAGTTGTTTGGTCTAGTTGCAAGATAGATTGTTCCTTTTTTCCAAAGATCAATGAATGTAGATTGAGTAAACTGTCTATATTCTTCACTATCAGTTCTGTAATAATTTTTGAAATCACCGCTTATACCAAGACTTTTCATTATCTGAATCATTTCTGATTCTAGATCATCTAGTGCATTTTTACATAATTCAATAAATTCTCCTCTCTCAGTTTCACGCATTCGTATGTCATGTTTTTTTTCAGTATAGAGTTCAACAGGTAATCCATTTCTATCTATACCAATTGGGAAATAGACATTCTTTCCAGACATTCGTGCAGTTCTTGCAATCATATCTATCTGGGCATAGTGTGAAGCCGCGCCTATGTGCCATGGACGTCCTGATGGATATGGCGGTGGTGTATCAATTGTATAGTTAGAATCTTTTAGGACAAAATCATAGATACCACTTTCTTCCCATTTCTTTCTAATCTCTAATTCTATCTCAGGATCCCATACTTTTTCTTGAATTTTTGGTTCCATATCTAAAGTGAATTGAGGATCTTTGCTAACTTTGTATCGTTTTCAGTTATACCTGAAGCATCATGCGTCATCAAGTCAACAATCAGTTTATTGTATACATTAAACCATTCAGGATGATGGTTCATTTTTTCAATATGCATTGATGCCCTAGCCATAAACCCAAATGCCTCATTAAAATCTGAAAATTGAAACTCTTTGTGGAGTTTGCCATCTACAATAGTCCAACCTTCTAATTCCTGAATTTCTGTCAGAATCTGCTCATCTGATAGCTTTGTTAGACCCATGTAGGCACATCGTATAGTTAATTAATAAATTGTCTACTGTTTAAGCTCGACAATTACAACATTTCATTAACTAATTTCCCTATTTTTCATCATGTCAATTATTCAAAATCTTAGGACCAAAGAAACTTTTTTGAAAAAAATATCAAAATCCTCTGTGCCTAAAATCATAACGAAAAATAATTAAAAAGGCTTCAATTGTAGAATGAATATGGAGATAAGACAAATAGAGATAAGACAAATAGTAAAGTTTGCTTTAATTGGTGCCTTTCTTCTAATTACTCCATTCATTCTTTACGACTTTTATTTCAAATAGATAATACCGATTATGCCTAAAATGTCGTGTTTCTCCATATAAAACAGCGAGTCAATAATAAATTATCCAGATTACTTGATTGCAATTATGAATAAGCAATTACTTACTGAAATGCAGAATGCGATAAAAAACACTGTATCTGATAGTAAGATTGGGGTTGCCTTTTCTGGTGGTGTTGATAGCACTTTAATTGCAAAACTTTTGAAGGACATGAATTATGATGTACATCTTTTGACAATTGGCTTTCATGATTCACATGACATTAATTTTGCATTAGAAGTAAATCAGAATCTGGGTTATCAACACGATATTTTAGAGATTGATCCTATTACATTCAAAGAAATTAGTTCAAAAATACATGACATAATTAGAACAGATAATCTATCATGGAATGAAAATTCTATAGCATTTTACTATGTATCCAAATTGGCTAAGGAATATGGATTAAAGACAGTTGTAACTGCGAATGGAATTGATGAGTTATTTTGTGGTTACAACTCATACAGAGAAGCCATTAGTAATGGTGAAAAGGAAGTTATCGAAATGATGAATGCCAAATTAGAAAATGAGAAACGGATGATGATTGCAGTAAACAATGTATGCTCAGAATTTGGAATAAAAATAACTCAACCATTATTATCTCAATCTTTTATTGAATTTGCAAAAAAAATTCCAGTATCAGAAAAGATTCATGGATCTGATGATTTAATGAGAAAGCATGTTATTCGTAGTTTAGCTATTGATTGTAATGTACCAGAAATTTCTGCACATAAACAGAAAAAAGCATTACAGTATGGCTCACAAATACATAAGGCTCTTTTAAAATCTAGGAAAACTTCTTAGAGTATGCTCTTACAAATTTTTCAACATTGTTAATTATTGTAAGTGAAGCACCAAGATGTTTATCCGCAACAAAGATTGATTTTATTTCATTATCTGAAAGAACTGACGAGATAATTTTATCATTTGTTAATGCATCCATATAGTTAATTCCTTTTTTGTGTGCTTCAAATGCTACTCTTTGTACGTCTCTATATGCTTTGAATCTAGGCACACCTTTTTTGATTAGCGCTTCCAACACAAATTCTGCAAAAATCTGACCTTTTGTTATGTAAAGATTTTCTTTAACACGTTTTGTATCCACTTGAAGATTAGTAATGATCTTTATCATTGTCTCTAACATTTCATCGAGGAGAATTGATGTCATAGGAAGAATGAATCTTTCATTTGCGGAATTTGATAGATCTCTTTCATGCCATAAGGGAATGTTTTCAAACGATGTACTTATTTGACTTCTTAGAAGTTTTGACAAAGATGAGATTCTTTCACTTTTAATTGGATTCTTTTTTACAGGAACAGCGCTACTACCCATTTGTCCTTTTTTGAAATATTCAGCAACTTCTGCTATTTCTGTTCTCTGCAAGTTTCTTATTTCTATAGCAATTTTTTCAAGCGTTGCACCTAGAAGTGATAATTGAAAGACATACTCTGCATATCTTTCTCTTGGGATAATTTGAGTTGTAACCTTTGCAGGAAAAAGACCAAGTTTCTTTGAAACCTTTTCTTGGACTTTTACAGCATTATTACCCATTAAGGAACCAGTTCCTACCACTCCAAGCGTTTTACAAATCAGTATGCGTTTCTTTATCTCATCTATTCTTTCTAGGTGGGTCGACATTTCAGCAGCCCAATTTGCAAATTTTAATCCAAACGAGATAATACTCGCATGTTGACCATGAGTTCTTCCTACAGCTGGAACACTCTTATATTTTTGAGCATTTTTTGCAAGAATTAAAGATAGTTTTGAAACTTTTGGCTGAATAATTCTTAACGCATCTCTCATTTGTAAGGAATTACTTGTATCAACTAAATCATTACTAGTCAAGCCGTAATGTATCCATGGTCTTGATTGTTTTTGACATTTTTCTGCTAACGCTTCTACTAATGCAGCAGTATCATGATCACTTTTTGCTTCTAACTGCTTTATTCTTTTACTATTAATTTTACCAGATCTTGCATTCTTGGCAATATCATTTGCAATATTTTTTGAAATTAACTTGGTTTCACTTTGTGATAATGCGGTTGCAGCCTCAATTTCTAATTGATAATCAATTTTTTTCTGTTCACCAAAGATTGCAAGCATCTCTTTTGTTCCATAACGACCACTATCAATAGGTAATATTGCCACACTTTTCATGGAATTTTTACAAAAATAAACCTTGTCTGTTTAAAAAATGAAATTTGAGTTTGCCCCGTCAAAATTAATCACCGAACCTGAAAGATATTTGATATTATTTTCCACAATCGATTTTACAAAATTACCTATCTCTTCTGGATTTCCTAATCGTTTCATAGGAAGCGTCTTGGCATATTCATCCACATTATCAACCAATTCTTTTGTTCTATCTGTATTAATTGGACCTGGTGCAATATTGATACAACTAATTTCTCTTTTAGCATATTCTTTACTGAGAATTTTAAAAACACTTGAAAATGCAGATCTATATGCACTTGAAATAATCAATTTCGAATTTGGTTCTTTTATTACATTTGAAGTTATCACAAAGATATAGCCATTATCATTTACTGACATTTTTTGCAGTATTGTACAAAATCCTACAAATAATTGATTGTGATAACGATTCCAATCATCTTCAGATATTTTATTAAATTCTATAACAGGTGGACCTCCTGTATTAAGTACTAAAATATCGGCATTGTTATTTTTCTCTGAAAATTTTCTCACACTTTCTAAGTTTGAAGTGTCAACATCCTGTTTTGATGCAGCTATAATTTCAACATCTAGTGAATTTAATGATTCAACTATTGCTTTACCAATTCCTCTCGAACCACCAAGAATTATCGCCTTTTTCATATATTGTTAAGAATTGTCATTTCATTTTAATTTATTCAAATATTTGAATTTGATTTAAATTGCCTGCGTCTTAACACTGACCATATATTGTCTGAATTAAAGCCAAAAAAAATTGGAAACATGGAATATAGGATTGATGTAGATCCATCAAAAGGAATGCAAGTTCCTGTAACTATCTATGCTGATGATGCTCTGATACAAAAAATGATGACCGATAGAACACTCAAGCAGGCAATTAATGTTGCAACTATTCCTGGCATACAACAACATTCTGTCGTACTACCTGACGGTCATGAAGGATATGGTTTTCCTGTTGGTGGTGTCGCTGCTATGGATGCTGAAGAAGGTATGATTAGTCCTGGAGGAGTTGGATATGATATTAATTGTGGTGTGAGACTTTTACGAACAAATCTTACTGAAGTAGAAGTTAGACCAAAATTGAATGATTTGGTAAATGATCTTTTCAAATCAATTCCATCAGGTGTGGGCTCTAAGGGTGCTGTGAGACTAAATCAATCTGAACTTGACGAAGTTCTGGTTAAAGGTGTGAAATGGGCAATAGATAATGGTTATGGAACAAATGATGATGCTGATGTATGTGAAGAAAATGGGCAAATGGCAAATGCAGACCCAAATAAAGTTTCAGATAAAGCAAGAAAACGCGGTGCACCGCAACTTGGAAGTTTAGGTTCTGGAAATCACTTTTTAGAAGTTCAAAGAGTTGAGGAGATTCATGATGAAGAAGCTGCAAAAAGAATGGGAATTCAAAAAGGAAATGTTACTATACTAATACACTGCGGCTCCAGAGGTTTTGGTCATCAAGTTTGTAGTGACTATCTTAGAGTTTCAGAACAAGCTCAGAGTAAATATAAAATTAATTTAGCAGATAGAGAATTAGCATGTGTTCCAAATACATCAGAGGAAGGAGAATCGTATAGGGCTGCAATGTTTGCTGCGTTAAATTTTGCTTGGAGCAATAGGCAGATGATCACTCACTGGACAAGAAAATCATTTGAACGAATATTTAATCAAACCGAGTCTGATCTTGATATGAGATTAGTCTACGATGTGGCACATAACATTGCAAAAGTTGAGAATCACAAAATCGATGGTAAGAATAAACGAGTTGTAGTACATAGAAAAGGAGCAACTAGGGCATTTCCAGCCAATTTAGAAGAAGTGCCATCTAAATACCGTGATTTGGGACAACCCGTTCTAGTGCCAGGTTCCATGGGAACTGGAAGTTGGATTTTACTCGGAAAAGAGAATTCCATGAATAAAAGTTTCGGTTCTACAGCACATGGAGCTGGTAGAATGATGTCACGCTCAAAAGCAAGAAGAACTTTTACTGAGGAACAAGTAAAAAAATCACTACGTGATAAAGGTATTTTTATAAAATCACTTACTCGTGATGGTGTGGTAGAAGAGACACCTCAAGCTTACAAAAATGTAGATTCTGTAGTGAATGTTTCACATGAACTTGGAATAGCTACTAAAGTGGCAAAATTAGTACCGATTGGTGTGATTAAGGGTTGAATGAGGAAGATAAAGAATTAGAAAATTTAAAGGCAAAACGTTTAGCTGAAATGCAAAAAAATATTTCAAAGCAAGAAAAACAAAAAGAATTTGAGCAAGAATTACACACGGAACAAAAAAAACGACCTACATCGCGAGAATTTGTTGTTAAAAATTTAGGTTATAGGGGAACGGAAGTGTTAGAAAATGCAGAATCTCAATTTCCTAATGAAGCAAAAATTATCATTGAAAAACTAGGAGAATTAATTGCGTCTGGTGATATTAATGAGGTATTAGATGGTGGAAAATTATTAGTATTATTTCGCTCTGTTGGTGTAAATATTAGAATGCAAAATAAAATCAATGTTGAAAAGGATGGAAAATTCGTTTCTATTACAGATAAATTTAAACATAATCCAAAATCAGATGATGATTGATGACATACTACATTCAAATTGGCACTACAAATTATGATGATGATAGATTAGTTATTAGAAAAGTGTTAGGTAAACTTGAAAGTAAATGTCAAGTAACTGACGGATACTTGTTAGGAGAACCAATGTCAAAATTTGGTTGGACTTTTTTTGATATGGTGTTAAAACCTAACCTTCATCTTTCAATGGAAGAAGAATTTGGAGATATGATAGGAAAATCAAAGGGTAGTAAACCTACTGAAAAATTCATTGATTTCTTGTCTAGATATTTTGAAAATAACGATTGTAATATAAAATTGAAATTTATCGAAATGACCTAAACTCTTCTTCCTCTTTTTCCACCTTTCTTTCTTGTGGTGTCGTGAGGAATAGGTGTAACATCATCAATTTTTCCAATTCTAAATCCTCCTCTTGCAAGTGCCCTAATTGCTGCTTGTGCTCCAGGTCCAGGAACTCTTGAACCAACTCCTCCTACCGCTCTAACCCTAATATGAAGAGCTGTGAATCCTTTTGACTTTGCAGACTCAACAACAACGTTTGCAGCTTTCATTGCTGCAAATGGAGATGATTCATATCTGTCTGCATTAACATGGCAACCACCAGAACTAATTGATACAGTTTCACCACCAGTTAGATCTGTTATATGGATTATAGTATTGTTGTAGCTACTATAGATGTGAGCAACACCCCATTTTTCTTCAACTTTTGTTTTTTGAGATTCTTTAGTAACAGTTTCAAGTTTAGCTTTTTCTTCAATTTGTTCTACAACTTCAGAATCTACTTTCTCTACAACTTCCTCAGTTTTCTCGGTCTCAACAGTTTCAGACATTGAAATCACGCAGTTTTTTGGCTTTATAAAACAATGCCTATAATAATATCAATTCATTGAAAATGCGACCATCCAGAATCCATCATCCTATATGGCATTCCATCATTCTCCATTATCACATGCTTACCTTTTGTGACAAATCCAATTTCATATAAGGAAATCTTTAATTTTTTAGCAATTTTTTTAACTTTTTCTAAATTTTTTAAGGGAACTGTACATACTAATTCAAATTCTTCTCCTCCATTCAAGATAATATTTCTAAGATCAAGCCTATTCATTTTTGCAAAACTTACTACATCATCTTTTACAGGAAGACTTGTAATCACAAATCGCTTTTTACTACTATCTGATAATTCTTGAAGGCATGATGATAAACCATCACTTGAATCAATTGATGAAGAAAGGAGATTTTTACATTCTAATCCAAACTTCAATCTTGGGGTTGGTTGAAAAAATTTAGTTTTTGCTAACTTTAAAAATTGTTTTGTGGCTTTTTTCTTTTTTAATAATATCTGTAATGCCGAAGACGTGTATCCAAATGGTCCAGTTGTAATAATAATGTCACCATTTTTTGCACCATTTCTAGTCACAATCTTATCCCCCTTACCAAATAACACAACATGGATCACAATTTCTTTACCTTCATTAGTATCACCTCCTAGATATTCAAGTCTGAATTCGTTGCATGCTTTTCTAAAACCCATTGCCATTTTCTTAATTTGCATTTTGGAAAATTTTTTAGGGATTGTAACTGAGATAATACAAAATTTTGGAATTAGTCCTTTTGCTGCAAAATCACTTAGACTAGAGATGACACTTTTTCTTGCGATGTCAGTAAAATCTGATTTTGGTGGTATATCCGTACTTTCCACTAGAGTATCAATATTTGCAGCACAAAGTTCCTTACCTAATTGAAAAATTTCAACATCTTCAGCAACAAATTTTTTTTGTTGAAACGTTCTTATGATTTCTTTTTCATTTAATTTCTTCATAACTTTCATTTACCAAATTTGTTATTTCACTTTGCTTATTTTTTAGAAGAACCTTATCATTCGATTCTAATGATAGTCGTATGATATCTTCAGTGTTTGATTTTCGTATCAAAGCCCAACTATCATCATTTATCGTTATTTTAACACCATCAAGTAAGTTGAGCTCATACTGATCATGCAATTTCTCTTTCAATTTTTCAATAATTTTATCATGATATGCAACTGGTATGGAAATTTTTGTCCTAACCTGAATATATTTTTCAAAAATTTCTATAGTATCCTGGAATTCATTTTGATCAAGCATGGAAGCAATTAGTCCACTTGTTAGAATTCCATCTCTACACATTGTGAATTCTGGCATAATGAATCCACCACTACTTCCTTCCCCTCCTGCATCTGCATTATTTGCTAAAATTTGTTCCATTACATTTGCTTCACCCACTTTTGATCGCCATACTTTACCACCATGTTTCATAATGTACTTTTCAATTCCTATGCTACTATCTACACTTAAAACAAATTTTTTGTATCCTAGCTGTATTGATTTTACAATACCTAAACCTAACGTTATGTCAGGTGATCTCTTTCTTCCATCACTTACGATGACTAGTCTGTCAGAATCTAAATCGAATGCAAATCCAATCTTTTTGGTATTTTTAATTAATTCAGAAAGATTATCCGACGTAGGATCTGGCCCTCTTGTGGAATTATTCAAATTCTCATTAATTGTTTTAACAGTACATCCTATTTTGTTTAGTAATGCAGGCGCTGTATTTTTTGCAGCACCACCACCTATGTCTACAGTTATTTCATGATTATTTTTTACGGCACCAATAATTTTAGCAGCTTGTGAGACATAATCTGATTCAATGTATACTTCTTTTCCAAGTTTTTTTGCATCCGCATTTTTTTTTGCTTTAACTACATTTAATTCATCTTCATTAATTCCTCTTCCCTCCAAAATGAATTTTAATCCATTCCATTCTATTGGGTTATGTGATGCCGTAACAATTACTCCTGCACCATATTTCCTAGCTTCCCGAAAAACAACTGGTGTTGGAACCATCTCTAGATTATACACATCAATTCCATTTTGCATGAGTGCCGCAGAGACATTATTAAGAATCATTGTTCCTGTCGGTCTGGTATCTCTCGCAATAACACATTTTCCTGATTTTATCAAACTGGAAAAACTACTACAAAAATCAAATACATTTTTTGCAGAAAGATCTTGCCCATAAATTCCTCTTATACCCGAAATAGATATTTTCACTTCATAAAAACCAGAAAGGCTTTTTATAAACTCTGAGTAGAAATCGTTCGTGCCTCGATAGCTCAGCCTGGTAGAGCGAACGCCTCGTAAGCGTTAGGTCATGGGATCGAATCCCATTCGAGGCTTTAAAATTTTTATAAAAACTTGTAATACGCTAATCTTCATCCGTAATAGATTCTATATCTATCTGGAGATCTTCTCCAAATCCCTTCCACCATTCAATAGATTTTTCTGTCAAACTCCCCATTACAATCTTTGGCTAGTCCTTTATAGATCTGTCTATATAATTTTGGTTGAGTTGTTGATCTACTCTGACGAATTTTCCTCATCGAGTTTTTTTCGTTGCCGCTTTCTATAGATTATAACTGCTAGTGCACCTATTGCACATACCCAAAAAACTGGCCAACGAAGTTCTGATTCATGCATACCAAGAAAAGAGTAAATTGTTCCTCCAATCAAGGCTAAGCCAATTAATTCTAATATTTTTGTCATTATACGTTTGAATAAAACAGATAAATCATTTAACGATTTAGATCTGCTATGGGCAAGTACCTATCAATCGTGTTAGCCATGATGATTGTCACTATGGCAATTGCATTCTTTTCACCACTAGATGGCAGTATACGTGAGGATCCATTCTATCCTTTATTTTGGGCTTCAGTAGGTGGAGCTATTGTTGTAATTATATACAGCTCTTATCAAAATAGAAAAGCACAACAAAAACTTAGACGCGAGAGACGTAAAAAGTATAAAAAGTAATTTTATAATTCTAAACCAAATGTGCCTGCAAGATCTGAGAATTGTTTGTAAGACTCGAGATATTGTTTCCCTTTTGTAGTTATGACAAAAACACGTCTTCCATCATATTCAATTTTGTTAATCAAGCCAGCACCAGTCAAATTTTTCACAAATTTTTCTAGTCTAGAATGTGAAAGGTTTGCCTTTGTTAGAAGTGTGGTTGTTTTGATACCTACCTGACCACATTGCTCAGTTTCATAGAGCATATCTGCTACTATTTGCATACTGGTTCTATAGGTCATGTTACATTGAAGCAGAATATATGATATAATAGTATTGCTTAGTTATCTACGATCAGATAAATAGGTATTTTTCACTTTGTGTGATGTTGTCTGAAAATCACTCAATATCATGGTTTGATGAATTTCTAGGTATTGCATATAGATATTTTGACGTTAGAATGAATATAGTCCTAATGTTTCCTGAATTAAAACCAGCGAATTCATTATGGTATGATACTGTACATGCATGGAATGATCATACAATCAAAATTAGATTTGTTGAAACTGGAGATGATTATTGGTTTGTGATGGGGGCAGATTCCAGAAAACCTGAAACTAACAAATATTTTTTCAAAGTTCTACCAAGATCAGAACATTATGAGCGATTCAAAAAAGGGCATCAGGGAAGTGCCTATCTCAGATTTGCAGGTTATAAAGAAAAATTTATTGACGATGTAAAAAATGCAGATATTTGTAACTGTGGACATAGAAAAGATGATCATGATGAGGAAAAAACTGATTGTTTATACGAAGTATGTGACTGCAAAAAATTTGCAAGTTTTCAATTAAACTATTCAAAAAAGAAAAAAGTAGTCACAGACATGAAATTCATGACAGAGGAAGAAGTAAAAGATGATTCACTAGCATGGAATTGTTTTAACCGTCATAAATATTCCAAGTCAGAATAATGATCATTCACCAGTTAATCTATTTGTTCTAATATGTTCACCTGGATAATGTTCTTCTAGCTTTTGTGAATAGCATTTACTGCAAATTGTTCCTTTCACACTCCATTCATCCATTGGTTTGTATTTAACACCAATTTCGTTTTTACAAAGAGAACATTTTTCAATCATTTTTAATTTGAATAAAAAATTTGGTTATAAAACCATTTGCTGAAAAATAATGATGTTAAATACTACTATTTTCTAATCTTGATCGGTAATGGTCTGGTCAATGTAACCTCCTGCAAGATTTTACACTGGCCGGATTGTTACTGTATTGAATTTCTAAATTCCAGAAATTGTTCTCTTGATAAATTCTATCTCTTGTAACTCTTGCCTAATTTTCCTATCTATTATTTTTAGCATGTCATTACCATAAACTTGGTTTGAAAAGAAGTTGTGAGCAGTATTGGATTCCTCTATTTTTGCTTCCACTGCTGAATCTTCAAGAAATTTTGTAACTACTTTATCTGTTATCACTAGAATTTTTTTACATAACCCAAAGTTTTGCATAATTTTCTCCAATTCATCAATATCGTTCTTAAAATCATCATTTTTTCCTAGAATATTTTTATGAATAATTCTTGCTGTGACAGCTACAAACAAACTTTGAGCGTAACGTTTATTTTTATTTTGAGTGTTCTTTCTGTCATATTCTAGCTCATTCTTTGCATGTTCACGAATAAGATGTGGAAACAGGAAGTATCTATAATCACATCCAAGCTCATCATTGAATACGGTCTCATATTTTGCACCAGTTGGAAGGTATTTTCCAATGCCACCATAGACTTCATTTGGTTTTTGCTCAAAATATGAAACAAATGATGCAATTGCTGAATCATCTTTAATTCTGGATTTGTCTTTTGTATTTGGAAGATATTTGTTGTAGACATCATTTCCTTGATATCTCATTTTATCAGATGGAGAAAGATTTAACCATGAACCCTGCTGATGCTCAAAGAAATAATCAATTCTTTCAAGCATATGATGAATTGATATGAAATAGTCTTGTAATGACACATAATCTTTGCCTTTAATCGCATTTTGCGAATTTCTGTATTTAGTGATACGTCTTTGATGCTCTTCGTCTTTAGTTTTGATTACAGTCACTAAAACTTCTGCATCTAAATTACTGGCTTTCTTTTTCTTGTCTAAAATACTCTTAGATGTTTGTGCACCATTTACTATCTGTGCTCCTTTTAATTGCAATTCATTATTTTTTATTGAAACATCATCTACTGTAATTGTAATTCCATTATTCCATTCGAAGAAGTTGTGTGGATCATCTTCAAGTGTTTTTGAGATTTTTTTATTTATAGAACCCTTTCCACCCAGATGTTTTCTAATATTTGATTCAAAAATATAATGTTCATTTTTTTCCACCAATTCTGCTAAATCAAATGCAGAAACCACGCAAACTTTTGAATTTTTGTGTTCAAGTGGGGTTTTGAGAATTCTTAAACTTGCATTTTGCCCCTTTGCTGGTTTTTTGATACGTTCCCAGAGGGTTTGATATACCTGATTTCTACCCATAACTCTGACCTTGTTATTTTGATAATCATCAACAATCTGATCAGTTATGTAAACTAATTCAACTCTCATCTTTCTGTCATTAAGATATTTCCAAAGATATTGTAATTCATCCCGCTTTAGTTTAGACTGTTCTTTTTCTTTTAGTCGCTCAACATCTTGAACGAATTGATCAATTTCTCCAATAGAATGCGAGACACCATATTTTGATTGAAATAATCTTATTCTTTTTTCTTCATGATCAACCAAATATGCATCAATTCCTTCATCATAGCCTCCATCAATTATTGCATTTTCTGCAACATCTTCAAGAGATTCTTCAACATTGATCAAGTGCCATAAAAGATAGAGATGCCCTTTTTCAACTGCAGTTGTTGCATCTTTCATAAATTCACTAATGCTTGCATCAACAGCATGTATTGCAAATCCTTCAAGTGGTGCGCTAGATAATTTTGAAAGAATATCCCGCCCCTCGTCACTATACTCTAAGAGATTTGCTCCTTTAGGTGGCATTTTTGTTTTCTTGCTTTGCCTATCCTTAAGAAGTACATGGTAATTATGAGATAACCAAGAAACATAAAGAAACGAGTAAAACCAAAATTGTGAATAAGAAAATAATAATTATTCCTGCAATAATCATCATATCCATAATCACTATCATTTCACAAGTAAATCTTGAAGATGTTCCAGAAGAAACACTTGAAGTTGAAGCTACTGAAGAAATTGAAAGCACGATCATAATGCCAGTAAAGTCTGCGCGCCCTGACTGTGGTCCAAATGCCGAGTGCTATGTCCCATCATACTATATTGCAAAAACTGGTGAAACCGTATATTGGGAAAATCAAGATTCTGCATTTCATAGTGTAACGAGTGGTCAACAAGAAAATCCTGATGGATTGTTTGACAGTGGTCACATTGATCCTTACGAAAGATTTTCTTACGAATTTACCGAGGCCGGTGTTTACTCATACTACTGCACTTTGCATCCATGGATGAATGGAGTGATAAAAGTAGAAAGGTGACGAAGGGAGTCGAACCCCTTTAGATAAGCTTTGCAGGCTCACGCATAACCGCTCTGCCACGTCACCGCAATTTAAAAAACGAATATTTAGAATTAAACTCTTTACTCCAAAACACACACGGAAAACTATTACCTATTCTTAATCTTGAGTCCAACAATTAACACAATTCCGAAAATGATTGCAAGAATAATCAATATACGCTCTGAGATTATTGCATCTGAGATAAGTGACTGATCACTTACTGAATCAGGCTTTACCACAACCACATCATAAACATCAAATGTATTTTCACCTGCTTTGATGCTTGCTTCAATCCAGTGTGGTCCTGATTCATAAATCTTCAAAACTGAATCCTTTTTGGGTGTAATTGAGATAGAATTTTCTTCTAGAGTATCTTTGTTAGTGGCGGTGATTTTAGCATATGTCCAATTATATGGTTCTGTTATTCTAAATGCTAATCCACCACCACTTTCCAAAATTTCCATAGAAGCTTCTGAAACTCTCACATAAATTGGAATTTGATGTTTGACACCATTGTACGTTACAAATACACGTTCTTCTAATTCCAGTACCTCATCTGTTGTTAATTCTACATTAATCTGTAATTCATTACCAACTAATTCGTATTCAAATTTCACATACTCAGATTTTGGAAATTCTATATCTAGATCATAAATTTCTTGATTGAATGATTCAATCTGTATATTTTTTGTCTGTGAATTATTTTGTAATGATAGATCAAATATCAGATTAGATGGCAACAATACTATCTCAGATTTGTATGCACTTGTAACATTTAGTCTACCTGCTCCACCAGTATTAAAATCAAATTTCTGGCCATATTCATCTGCAATCACATCAGAAGTTGTAACCAAAATTGACTTGATCTGCTCTGGTGAAAACTCTGGATTCTTGTTTAACAGTAGTGCTACTGCACCAGAAACATGTGGAGCTGCATAACTTGTGCCACTAGTGATGTTGTAATAATTATTCACAGATGTGGTGTTTACAAAAACACCAGGTGCCACTAAATCAGGTTTAAAATAAAATGGAGATACAGGTCCACGTGAACTAAACGTCGCAATAAAATCAGGATGATTAAAGACATTCACTGTTCCTACGATGTTATCACTAAGCATTTGTTTTATTTTCAAGCCATCTTCTTGAGTCATTGACAGTGATGGAATTGATGGGTTGTATCCTTCTGATGTAAACTCATGAATAATCTCACCAAAATACATTCCTGGACGATTGTTGTAAACGATTATTGCTTCAGCTCCATTTATTGCAGCAAATTTTTCTTTATCAGAAAAATATACAATTTCATCTGGATTTTCACCTCCTCTTTCTGCAAGTATGATCTTTCCTTTTACATCAATATTTTTTAGATCTTGCTCCCTACTAAATTCACCAAATTCTATATCTGCAATAATAGGTTCTGAGATGGTCTTTGTACCTACCATTGGTAGAACTTGGAAATGCTCTCCATCTATTTGGAGAGTTGAAACCATACTAGATTCTCTATTATTATAAGTTGCACCAACTGTTATGGCATTTGGATTAGTTCCAGGACTTCCAATTGAATTTGAATCAGGTCCACTATTTCCTGCAGCTGCAACTACCACAATTCCATTTTTTACTGCATCATTAACACTTTTTTCAATTTGGCTATGCGTCATATTTACTCCTAGGCTTATGTTAATTATGTCAACATTATCTTGTGTTGCACGTTTAATTGCATCAACAATTAGCGTTGATGGTACAGATTCACCATCTTCAGAAACCCTATATGCAAAAATTTCTGCTTCTGGAGCAATTCCTCGTAATTGACCATTAGCTGATATTATACCTGCAACTTGTGTACCATGACCATTTGTATCCTGAGGAAAATTATCCATTTCAACAAAGTCATATCCTTTCAAAAGATCTGAATTATTTCCATTTGTAATAAAATCGGGATGTGCAAAATTAATACCTGTATCAATAACTGCAACTTTTATTCCTTTACCAGTTACACCCATTTCAAGTGGATATTCTACTCCCACATACGGACCACTATTTTCTAGAAACAGTATGCCATCTTCATCATAATAATATGTACTTAGTACCAATGTCAGTACTAACACAGAAATAATGGGCAAAAACATTCCGTATTTCCACATATTAGTACTAATTTTGATGTCTAAAAATGCCTTCCTTGTAAAACAATAAATTGTGTTTGATAAATTAGACTATATGGGAAAATACACACTTCCTGAGATGCCTTATGCGTACGATGCATTAGAACCTCATATTGATGCTCAAACAATGGAGATTCATCATACAAAACACCATCAAAAGTATACTGATACTATGAACGGTGCATTGGAAAAGTTGAGTCCTGAAATGCAGAGCAAAGATATCACTGAAATACTTTCTAACATCAATGATGTTCCTGAAGATATTCGAGGTGCAATTAATTTCAATGGTGGTGGATACGATAACCACAGACTATTTTGGAACAATATGAAACCAAATGGTGGTGGTGAGCCAGGTGGAGCATTAGCAGATGCAATCAATACTTCATTTGGATCTTTTGCTGACTTTAAAGAACAATTCTCTAGCAAAACTGCTCCAATCCAAGGAAGCGGTTGGGGATGGCTCGTATACAATCCATCATCTGGAAATGTTGAGTATAAGGCAATGCCAAATCAAACCAGTCCTAGAACAGAAGGTCTAGTACCTCTCTTAGGATTAGATGTTTGGGAGCATGCATACTATCTCAGATACCAAAACAAAAGACCTGATTACATAGCAGCATGGTGGAATGTTGTTAATTGGGACGAAGTCGATGATAGACTATCAAAAACAAAGTGATTTTTCGCTTTTTCCTTTTTTATTTTATCTAATTGTTAAATTTATACATCAAAGATTATCCCATTAGATATGAGTGAAGAACAGACACAGCAATTACTTTACCAAATGCAAAGGCTAGAGAATCTTTTTGGAGAACTAACACAAAAAGAAAGTTCTATTATTAACATCATACGAGAAGCAAATTCTGCAATTCATTCTATTAAAGGAATAAGTATGCAGTCTGAATCAGATAGTTTAGTTCCTCTTGGATTGGGCACATTTATGAAATCAAAAATAAATTCGAAGGAAAAAATTATCATAAATGTGGGTTCAGGTGTTGCAATAGAAAAAAATCATAATGACGCAATTAATTATATCGAATCACGACTTAAGGA
>Ga0257111_1000351_pt1 | contig 19346 bp, 21 predicted proteins | sample LP_taG_6_FD_191567 | JGI IMG/M metagenome (GOLD analysis project Ga0257111, IMG submission 191567) | Marine microbial communities from Northeast Subartic Pacific Ocean, Canada - LP_J_2015_P26_500m | ecosystem: Environmental > Aquatic > Marine > Oceanic | place: Canada: Northeast Subartic Pacific...
CGGCGCATCAGGCTCGTTGCGAACGTGGTTCACCACAGCGGTCTTCAGACCGCTGAACGAGAAGGCGTACCGGCGGTCATCAGACAGGGTGGCCGGATTCTCCTGGACCATGGAGCGGGGATAGGCATACGCCGTCGGATCGCCGTCCATGGCCAGGACATCGATGGCCGGACCGCCCGGATACCCGAGCCCCAGATAGCGGGCCACCTTGTCGTAGGCCTCGCCGGCCGCATCGTCCAGCGTGGAACCCAGCAGGCGGTAGCGACCATGGCCCTCCATGAGGACCAGCATCGTGTGGCCGCCCGAGACCAGCAGGACGACCAGAGGTAACTCCAGATCGGGCTCCTCGAGGAACGACGCGTAGAGGTGGGCCTCGAGGTGGTTGACGGCCACGAACGGCACGCCCCACACCAGCGACAGGGCCTTGGCCGCGCTCACCCCGACGAGCAGCGACCCGACGAGGCCGGGCCCGGTGGTGGCGGCCACCGCGTCAATGTCACCGCTTCCTCCCGAGCCTTCGATCCCGGCGGTGGCCAGCGCCTCGGCCAACACGGGCACCAGCTCGCGCACATGGGCCCGCCCAGCGATCTCCGGAACCACCCCACCGAACACCGCGTGCTGCTCGACCTGGCTGGACACCACCGACGACCGGACCACGGTGGCCCGCTCGACCACGGCAACCGCCGTCTCGTCACACGACGTCTCGATGCCCAGGATCGTGTTTCCCATGACCGTGTCGCCCGAAACCGTCTCACCCATCAGATCTGGTCATTCTCGAACGGTTCATCGATCCTCAGGAGGAACGCCGGATCGTCGACATCATGGATCCACATCACCAGGGCATCGGTCTTCGTGCCATCGGCATCGGTGTAATAGCCGGGCCGCACCCCGGCCGGGGCGAACCCAAACCGACGGTAGAGCGAAATGGCCGCCTCATTGGACGTCCGGACCTCCAGCGTCATGGCCGTCAGGCCCCGGGCCCGAGCGTCGCGGCACAGGGCAGCCAGCAGGCAGGCCCCGATCCCACGACGCTGGTGGACGGGATCCACGGCAATGGACGTGACGTGCCCCTCGTCGGCCACCACCACGAGCGCCGCGTGGCCCACCGGAGCGCCGTCGGCCCCCTCGGCCACCAGGAGGGTCCGGGCCTCTGCGTCGGCCAACTGGTCACGCAAGAAGGCCTCAGACCACGGCGTGGGCTGGACGAGGGCGTCCAACGCCCGGACGGCATCCACATCGCGCTCACCCATAGGTCGCAACACGACCTGCGGGGCGGCCACCGGCATCACGCCCCACCGGCCCGGGTCGCCCAGTTGATCTGGGCATCGGGCTGACGCAGGTACACCGGCTCGAGCTCCCACGGCTGGACGAACTCCTCGCGCATAGCGCGGGCGTGGGCCAACTGCACGAGCGACCGGGCACTCGGGTTGGCCAAGCCCTGCTCGGCCATCTCGATGCTCTTCAGGCCGGCGAACTCCTCGGCGTGGCGCAGCGCCCCGTCGCCCAGCAGCAGCGCCGGCTCGTCAAGGGCCTCCAACTCGGCCGACAACTCATCGGGCGTGCAGACGTTGGCGTCACGGACACGCTGGATGCCGCCCGGGACCTTGCGGAACAACGCCGTGAACAGCTCGCCCCGGCGAGCGTCGAGCGCCGGGACGATCAGGCGGGTCGTCCAGCGGGCCGGAAAGGCCATCAGGTCGAGGCTGGGCACCGGAATCATTGGCACGCCGAGACCCTGGGCGAGAGCCACCGCGGTGGCGATCCCGACCCGCAGGCCGGTGAACAGGCCGGGACCGACGTCGACGGCCACCGCGCCCACCTCGGACAGTTCGATGCCAGCCTGGCGACGGACGAAGTCGATCTGGGGGGCTAACGCCTCAGCGTGACGGCGCCCCCGGCCGGCGTGGGCCGAAGCCAGCACACCCTCGTGACCGCCCACCGCACAGCCCACCTGAGTGCCCGCACTCTCGATGCCCAGAATCAACATGTGGTCCCCCCGTCTCCACCGACGGGCGTCTCGAGGGCCAACAGGGCCACCTCGCGGTCGGACCAGTCGATCCCCACGGTCCGCAGCTCCAGCACCCGGTCGTCAGAGCCGTCGCCGAGGGTGAGGCGGACCTCGAGGTAGCCGCCGGGCAAGGCACCGGAGATGGCGTCCCCCCACTCGATGAGAGTGACCGACCGATCGTCGACCAGCTCGTGGAGGCCGAGGTCACGAACCTCGTCGATGTGGGAGAGCCGGTACACGTCAAGGTGGTGAACGGTCAGCGCGTCGCCCGCGTAGCGGTTGGCCAGGGTGAAGGTGGGCGAGGTGATGGGCGTGGTCACCCCAAGGGCCCGACCGAACCCCTGGGTGAACGCCGTCTTGCCGGCCCCCAGGTCACCACACAGCACCAGCAGGTCTCCGGCACGCGACAGCCCGGCCAGCGCGGCGGCCACGGCCTGAGTACCTTCGGCCGAGGTGGTAGGCACCGTCAGGAGGGGCAGGTCCGTCGTCATCTCGGACGCCCGTTCATGCGGCCATCATCAGGCTGTGGGCCCGTCCGAAGTCGGACCGCATGTCGGCTAGCACGGCGGCCCCACCACGCAGAGCGGCCGCCGGGTGGAAGGTGGGCACGAGGTGACGGGGCGGATTCCCGTAGCGGTAGTCGGCGCCCCGCAGCTTCGTGATGCCGGTGGCGGTGTCCAGGAGGAGCCGGGAGGCGAAGTTGCCCAGCGTGACGATGACCACCGGATCCACAAGGTCCAGCTGGTGGGCCAGCCACGGCCGGCAGGCGGCGATCTCGTCGGGACGGGGATCACGGTTGTCGGGCGGGCGGCACTTCACGACGTTGGCGATGTAGACATCGGACCGTTCGACACCCAGTTCCTCGGCCAGCAGGCGATCCAGGAGTTGACCGGATCGACCCACGAAGGGCACGCCCTGCTCGTCCTCGCGGGCGCCGGGCGCCTCACCGACGAACACCACGTCGGCGTCGGGGGCACCGGTACCGAAGACGACCTGCGTGCGGCCCTCGGCCAGCCCACAGGCCGTGCAGGAAGCGGCCTCATCGGCCAGAAGAGCCAATGACTCGGGGGCGGTCGTCACCCGGGCAGATTATCGACCCGATCCCCTTAGAACGGGTCCCGTCAGCAGGCCCGTACCACGGCCCGCTCGACAGCGGCCACGGCCAGCACCCGCAGCACGTCGATGTCGGCGGCCTCCGCGGCCTCGACGCGGCCGGTGGCCGCAGCGACGAAGGCATCTCCGTCGGATCGCATGTGGGGCGGGAATACGGCCCGGGCCAGACCGTCATGGGCCGACTGGGCCATGAGCAGGCACTCTCCCTTGGTCAGGGCGGCGTCGGTGACCACCGCCCCGATGGTGGTGTTGCCCCGCAGGCCCGGCAAATCCGAGGCGTCCCCGGCATCTCCAGCCACCGGCCAACCGCCGAACACTCCATCGGCCACCGCGGCCGACGTGGCCGGATCACCGACGTCGCCCGCCGCGTTAACGACTACAACGGCGGCCACCGTGACCCCGCCGTGGGCGACCACGGCCACCCCCACGCCACCCGGACGGGCATGGGTCCGGCCCCGCCACTTCCCGACCGTGGCGCCGGTGCCGGCCCCGACCGGCCCGGTGGCTACCGCCATCTCGGTGGTCGCCGTGGCCGTTTCGGCAGCGACTCGACCGTCGGCGGCCACGGGACGGACCGAACCGTCCCCCTCCAGAAGGTCGTAGAGCGCCAGACCGACCACGATGGGCACCGGACCACCGTCGGTGGCGTAACCGATTCCGGCATCGGCGAGATGCGAGACCACCCCGTCGGCGGCCGCCAAGCCAAAGGCCGAACCACCGGACAGCACAAGGGCGTCCAGCCGCTCCACCGCGCGCTCGGGAGCCAGCAGGTCGAACTCGCGTGTGGCCGGGGCACCGCCACGGACCTCGCCGGAGGCCACCGTCCCCTCGGGGAACAGCAGAACCGTGCAGCCGGTGCGTGCCTCGGCATCGGTGTGGTTGCCGACCCGCAGGCCGTCGATGGGAATCCTCACGTCAGCTGACGCTAGTCCCGGCCCCCGGTGGTGCCGCTCCTGATGTCACGGTCGGTACCGGCGGCAAGTGTCTCCAGGCGATCGTCGTAGTCGGCAACCACGGTGCGCCAGTCGAACCGTCGGATGGCCTCATCCAGGCCGACCACCCGGGCCCGCCAGCCATCGAGGTCGACCAGCACGTCACGCAGACGGGTCCGCAGGTCGCCGTCCGGATAGAGGGCGCCATCGGCCCACGATCCCACTAGCTCCGGGTAGCTCTGCCCGGTCGGGAGGACCGGCACGCAGCCAGCGGCCATGGCTTCCACCACGGCGATCCCGAAGAACTCGTGGTGCGCCGCGCTGACCACCACATCGGACCGGTCCAACAGGTCGACGTAGGCGGCCCGATCCTGGAACCCCCATGCCACCACCCGGTCGCCGAGGTGGTCCCGGGCCTCGACGAACTCCCTCGGGTCGACCCGTTCATTCTCGCCCACCAGGGCCACCCGAAAGGCCACGCCCTCGTCGGCCAGGTGGCGCAGCGCATCCAGCACAGCCTTCGGGTTCTTGTCGTGATCCCAGCGTTGGTTCCAGAGCACCAGCGGGCCCGCCGGATCGGCGGGAACGATCTCTTCAGGAACCGTCCCTTCAGGAATGGGCACGTCGGCCAGGTCGACGCCCACGGGCACCACGTGACACCGGTCGGCTACCTCGCCCAGGAATCCGACATGAGAATGGTCGGGGGCCCGATCCAGGAGGTCGGGCAGGGCGGCCAACAGCCCGTCGCGCTGGAACGCCGAGTTGCACCACACCTGGTCGGCGACGGCCATCCCCATCCAGTTGACCAACGGCAGCTCGTCGGACGCCGACCCCTTCTGGTTGGGACTGACCGGGTACTGCAGCTGGTTCTCGTGTAGGTAAAGCACCACCGGCGGATCACCTAGGAAGCGTCGGGTCAGGCCCAGCCAGCCCGCCAGGTCGACCATGCCCGAGACCACCACCACGTCGGGTGGGCCGTGCTCGGCCACCGCCCGACGGGCCGCCTCGGCCAGGGTGAGTGCCCCGCCCCGCATCCGCCAGCGCCACGCGTTGGCCGGGTGCGAGACGACGACCAGTTCGTGGCGGCTGTGGACGACCAGACCATCTGCCCACGCACCGTGGGACCCGCCGTGAAACGGTTCGACGAGCAGGACCCGGGCCATTGTCAGACCTAGGGGTAACGCCGGGGCGGGCGGTGGCTGAGCGAGCAGAGGACCTCCCACGGGATGATCCCGATGGCGTCGGCGACCTCGCCGGCCCCGATCTCCTCGTCGCCCTGGTTGCCCAGAAGGATCACCTCGTCACCGAGGGAGACCGACCCGTCGACCTCGATCATCAGGGCGTCCATCGAGACGACGCCACGTAACGGCCGGCGTCGACCACCCACCAACGCCTCGCCACCCAGGCCCCAAGCCCGGGCCAGGCCGTCGGCGTAGCCCATGGGCACGGTGGCCAGGATGGTCTCGTGGTCGCCCACCCAGTGGTGGCCGTACCCCACGCCCTCGCCTGGCGGCACGACATGCAGATGGGTGACCTCGCTACGGATGGACATGGCCTGACGCAGACCGAGGGCCCGGCAGGCCCCGGCCACATCCGGGCCGGGCGACACGCCGTATATCCCGATGCCGACCCGGACCAACGACCGGTGGGTGTCGGGGCGGGTGACCGAAGCGGCCGTGTTGGCCAGGTGGACGACCGGCGGTTCGATACCCGCGGCGGCCAGGGTGGCCAGCACGGCGTCGAAGCGGTCAACCTGCACCCCGGTGAACGGATCGTCGGGCACATCGGCCGTCGAACAGTGCGAGAACACGCCCTCGAGGACCAGGCCGGCATCGCTGATGTGGCGCGCCGTGGCCAGTGCCTCCTCGGGCCGCACCCCGACCCGGTGCATGCCGGTATCGACCTTCAGATGGACGGCCGACAGGCCTGCCCCGAACCCGGCCCGGGCCGAGTGGGTCGCGGCGGCGTAGGCGTCGATCCCGGCCGGGGTGTAGAGGGTGGGGCGCACCCCACCGAGGGCCACCACCTCGGCCATCTCGTCGGGCCTAGGTTCGGACAGCACCAGGATGGGCGCGGTCAGCCCGGCGGCCCGGAGCTCGGCGGCCTCTTCGACCAGAGCCACGGCCAACCAGGTGGCACCGGCCCGTACCGCGGCGTCGGCCACCGCCGGGGCGCCGTGGCCGTATCCATCAGCCTTGACCACCGCGCAGACCGCGGCGTCACCTACCAGGGCGTCGAATACGGCCACGTTGTGGGCCACGGCGTCCAGGTCGACCGATACCCAGGTAGGACGCATCAGCCTGCGCCCCCTGGGGCGTCGACGGCATCGATGGACAGGTCGGTCAGCACGGACACCAGCCTCGCCGCAAGATCGCCCGCCACCACCCCGGTGGACGAACCCACCGTCGGAGGGCCGTCGATGCCCGGCGCGGTGACCAGGCGTCCGTGCACGTGGGCGGCGGCGGCCGCAGCCTCCAGCGGCGCGGCCCCCCGGGCCAGGAAGGCCCCGATGATCCCCGCCAGCACGTCGCCGGACCCGGCGGTGGCCAGACGGGCGTCGCCCGCCGCGGCGAGCCGGACCCGACCGTCGGGTGCGGCAACCACCGTGGTCGGACCCTTCAGGAGCACCACCGCGCCGGTATCGGCGGCCAGGGCACGGACGGCAGCCATGCGGTCCAGACCGGGCGGGCCACCGGCCAGGCGGGTGAACTCACCGTCGTGCGGGGTCAGGATCAGTGGCCTCCCCGCGGCAGCCACCGATCCGCCGGCCAGCACGGTGAGGGCGGTCAGGCCATCACCATCGACGACCAGCGGCGGGCCCGACGAGGCCACCAGCCGTCGCACCGCGTCGGCCACCTCGGGGGCGGTCCCCAACCCCGGGCCGACCACCATCGAGGCGAACCGGTCCCGGTCCGAGCCCTCGGGACCGTCCAGCTCCAGATCAGAGGAGACAGGCATCCGCACCACCTCGGCGGGGACACCCGGCTCGTCGGGAATACCCGGGCCGCCGTCCCCGGGTACTGACAGGCGGACGTAGCCCGCCCCGGCCCGCAGCGCCGCTGTGGCGGCCAGCCCAGCGGCTCCCTCCATGCCCGATGAGCCGGCGATGACCCAGCAGGCCCGCTGCCACTTGTGGGCGTCGGCCGGACGTGGGGGCACCAGGCCGGCGATGTCGCCGTCGGTCAGCAGATAGGACGTCGCCCCCGACACGTCGAGACCCAGATCCACCACCTCGACCCGCCCGGCCAGCGCCGGACCGTCACCGAACAACAGGCCGGGCTTGAGGGCAGCAAAGGTCACGGTCCGACAGGCGCTCAGGGGCCGACCCCGTGCTTCACCGGTCAGACCGTCGAGGCCCGACGGGAGGTCCACGGCCAGTACCGGAGCGACGACGGCGGGTGCATCGAACGGGCGCCCCAGCCCGGTGCCGTAAGCGGCATCCACCACCAGGTCCACCGCGTGATCCCCGGCGGTCGGCAGGTGGCCCGAGGCCGTGGCAGCATCGACGACCGTCGTCCGCACCCCCCGGCGGGCCAGCAGATCAGCCGCCACCCGGCCATCTGCGCCGTTGAATCCCTTGCCGGCAAGCACAGCCACCCGACGTCCGTATCCCCCGCCCAACTCGTCCAGCACGGCACGGGCCACCGCGGCACCCGCCCGTCCGATCAAGGCGTCCAGCGGTTCAGTTGCCGCGGCATCCACGGCGGCCATCTCGTCCGGCGTACACACCGGGATCACGTCGGGTCGACTCCTCAGAGAGCGACGACGGTCGCCTGGGCCAGAGTGTCGGTGTGGCTCAGGGTGACCAGCCATCGGATCACGCCGGCCCGCCGGGCCACCTCGGCCGACTCGCCATGGAGTACCAACGAAGGAGGACCCAGCCCGTCGCGTACCACCTCGATGTCATACATGGCCATCCCGCCGAGACCCAAACCGAGGGCCTTGAGCGCCGCCTCCTTGGCCGCAAACCGCACCGCGTAGCGGCCGGCAGGGTCCACATGGGCATCGGCGTAGGCCCGCTCGGCCGGTCGGAACAACCGGTCGCGCAGCGACGGAGTGCGATCCAACGAGCCTCGGAACCGGTCGATGTCGACCAGGTCCACTCCGATGCCAATCATGGTCAGTCGAGCGCCGGACTCAGGCCCGGAGCCGGTCGGCCCGCAGTCGATCAGCAATGTCCGGCACCGGGTCAGTCAACAGGTCGACCACCGGCACCTCGGCCAGCAGGTCGTCTCGCAGGTCGGGCTCGGTCTCACAGACCGCGTCACGCACCGCGGCATAGCGGTTGCCGTAGCCCTGCAGCACGCCACGCAGGACGTCCGGGGTGAGGCGCTCGCGCAACACCACGTGCAACAGGGTGATGCCCACCGTCTCACGGTCCTTGACCTCGGGCACCAGCACGATGATCCGGTCGTCGTGTGCACCCCGGGTCACCAGGACGTCACGGTCCACGGCCACCCGATGCTTGGTACCCCGTAGGGCCGGGTCCCGATCAGTGCGCGAGCGGATGCCCGTCGACACCCCACCGCGGTCCACGATCGCCGCGGTCGGCGAAGCCCCGTCCAGACCATCCACCCGGTAGCGGGTATAGCCGGCCACGTCGGACACCGCCGGATCCAGGGCAACCAGTGCCCGCAGTGTCCGGTAGCTGAGCGAATCACGGGGCGCCCCGGCGTCGAGCACCTCACGGGCCAAGCGGGCGTCCAACAGGGTCTCGTCGGTCCTCGAGATGCCCACGGTCACCGTCTTGGCCTGATGCTTGATGGCGTCGATGGGTCTGGTGAGCTCCTCGATGGCCACGGTCAACGCGGCAGCCAGATCGTCCAGCACCAGTGCCGGCGTGCCGACCCGACCGAACTCCAACTGGTACGACTCCAACGGCACGGCGCCCAGAGCAAACCGGAACAACATCGACAGGCGCACCGCGGTGGACGCCTCCAGGTGACCGTTGAGCCGCCCGTTTCGCAACTCGTCGGCGAAGGCACCGGCGGCGGCACCCAACTCGGCGGCCAGGCCCGGGGTCAACGCATCGGGCAACGCCTCGGGGGCGGCGGATTTAGTCCCCGGGTCGTCCGACGTCGGCTGGGCCGCCCCGCCGGCCAGGCGACGCTCGGCCTCAGCCTCGATCGCCGCGTGGGCTGACCGCAGCACGTGGGCCTGGGCGTCGATGGCCAGGGCCGCCTCGTAGCCGAACAGGTGGCCGACCATGGTGGACAGCAGGAAGGCCAGACGGGGATGCACCGGTGGCACGGCCACCACGTCGTGGGCATCGGCGAATCTCGACGAGCCGGCGTCGGCCACCACCACCGGCAGCGCCTTGTGCGCCCGGTAGATGGCCACCTCCTTGGCCACGTCATCGGCTGTGGAACCGACCAGGCCGGTGGCGCACACCAGGATCAACGGTTCCGACGAGAGGTCAATGTGCTTCTTGTCCTCGGTGGCATCCGCGGCGATCGACTTGTAACAGAGCTCCGACAGCTTGATCCGGATCTCGCGGGCGGCCACCAGGTTGGGTCCGCTGCCCACCACGGCCCAGTAGCGACGACCCGGGGCGTGCCGTGAGGCGATCGACGCCACCTGGTCACGCATCCCCAGCACCTCGACCATCGCCTCGGGCAAGGCCCACAGCCCGGCCAGCATGTCGGCCCGATCGGGCGCACCGGGGGCTCCGGCCGCGTCAGCGATCACCACGGCCAGCAGGATCCCAGCCACCGCCTGGGCGTAGAAGGCCTTCGTGGAGGCCACGCTCATCTCCACGTCGCGACCATCGGACGTGTACAGCACGCCGTCGGCCCGGTCGACCAGGTCGCTGTTGCGCCGGTTCACGATGGCCACCACCCGGGCACCCCGGGCCCGCACCAGGTCGACAGTGCGGTTGGTGTCGGTCGTCGTACCCGACTGGCTGATGGCCACCACGAGGGTGTCGGACATGTCCGGCGTCAGGCCGAAGCCTGAGAGTTCGGTGGCCGGGAGGTCTTCCACGAGGATGCCGTCGGACCCGGCCAGTTCAGCCTCAAGGGCACGGGCCACCGAGCCACCGGCGACGGCCGCGGTGCCCTGGCCGATGACCAGGATCCGTCGAATCGATCCGTCGGCCAGGCCGGCCCGCACGTCGGCTCCCAGCGCGTCCTCACCCAGACGGACCCGCCAACCCGCCGGGGTATCGCCGGTAGGAACGAGTCGGCCACGCAGGGTGGCCCGGACCGAGTCCGGCGACTCGCCGATCTCCTTGAGGAGGAAGTGGGGGTGGTCGCCCCGGTCGATGTCCCGGGTGGTGATCTCGGCTCGGGCCACATCGGCCTCGGTGACCGGCAACGAGCGTCCGTCATACGACCGTCGGGCCATCCCGTCGAGCGTCCCGGCCAACGCCCCGTCCAACTCCAGGATCTGGCCCCGGCTGGCCCCCGGATCGGCCGGATCGGCCGGTGTCTCACCATCCATCCGGACGAACTCGGTCGTCAACTCCACCACCCCGTAGGGCTCCGAGGCCACGACGTAGGCGTCTTCGGCCAGGCCCACGTAGAGGCCCTGACCACTGCCTCGCAGAGCGAGGAGGAGTCGGCCGGGCGCGTCGCCGGTCGCCACCCCGATGGCCACCGACCCATCGAACACGCTCACCGCCCGGCGGAATGCCTCGGCACGATCGTGGCCGGCGGCCAGATGGGTGGCACACAGCACCGGTATCACCTTGGCGTCGGTGGTGATCTCCGGAGCCACACTGAGGCCCTCGGACACCATCAGGTCGGCGTGGTTATCGACATCGCCGTTGAGCACCGCGGTGACCAGCGGGACGACCACGCCATCGGCCCGGACGGAATCCACCGGATGGGCGTTGGGCTCGGAGATCAGGCCCACGCTGGCCCACCGGGTGTGGCCCAGGATCGACCCCTCCACGCCGGGGGCGACCAGAGCCCGGGCCAGGAGGCCGTCGGCGGCCAACGCCGCACGTAGGACCGCCGTGTTGTCACCCAGCTCGCCGATCTCGGCTGCCGCCTTGACCACGAAGGCCAGACCACCGCCGTCCAGCACCCGGACACTGCCCGTGCGGTGCAGACCGTCGACCGTTCGACCGACCACCTCCGGGTCGTCAGCGGCCAGATCGTGGTTCCATACCGTCACCTGGATACCAGCCGAATCCCGGCCCCTGACCTCGAGGCGGTCGACGGCCGACAGGGCCTGCTGGATCGAGAGGAGGACGCCCAACCCGGCGTCGCTCGGTGCGATGCGAGACGAACGCAGTGATGCCACTCCAACGTGGGTGCCGAGCCTGTCCCGGGTCACGGCCCAGACGGCATCGCGCAGCCCAACAAGGGCGGCATTGGCCACTTCGACCCCGTCGGATGAATCCGATCCGTCCGCGGTGGTCACCCGACGCTCCAGCGCCGCCTCCATACCAGCGATCTGATCCGGAAGATCAGCCAGTGCCGCGGTGATCCGCCCGGCCAGACCAGCATCCCGATCGAGGGCCAGAAGCCCGGGGAGGCCTCCCAGCAGACGATCGGCCTCGGCGACCTGACCAGCGGCCGCGTTCACCCGGTCGGCCATCTGCGGACCGTCGAGCCCACCAAGCAGCGAGGTGGCGTCAACGAGCAGCGTCAGGATCGACTCGGCGGTCGGAACGTCCCGGGAGGACGGCCGTCGGAGGATCGCGATTATGCCGCACATGTGTTGATCACCCTCCTGTTGCTCAATGCCTGTCGTTGGTTGATCGCCGCCGGCCGGTCGTCGCCGGCGCAAGATCGCAAGCCCGCCCGGTTTACGGGCACTCTAGGAATCGTACGGGGTCAGGTCCGGTCGGCCCGGCGGACGCCCTCGACGAGACGGTCAGCCACCGCTGCGGCCTCAGCCGCGTCGAAGGCCTCGACCATGACCCGGACCACCGGTTCGGTCCCCGAAGGGCGCACCAACACGCGGCCCGCCGAGCCCAACTGGGCGGCGGCCTCGGTCACCTCGTCGACCATCGAAGCGACCACCGCGACACCATCGGCTGAGACCGGCACGGCGTGTAGGACCTGGGGGGCGCGCACCATCAGGTCAGCCACCCGACCGCCGAGGGTTCGGCCGACGCGGCCCGCCGCCACCAGGGCCTGGATGCCCGTTAATAGGCCGTCGCCGGTGGTGGCCATGGACCGGAAGATCACGTGGCCGGACTGCTCGCCACCCAGGACCCAGCCGTTGGCCTCCAACGCCTCGAGGACGTAGCGGTCGCCGACGGCCGTCTCGTGCACGGCGATGCCGTGATCGGCCAACGCACGCCGCAGGCCCAGGTTGGCCATGACGGTGACGGCCACGGTGTCGCCGGCCAGTAGCCCACGATCGTGGAGGTCGACGCCGCACACGGCCAGCAGGTCATCACCGTCGAGCAGGGCCCCGTCGTCGCCCACGGCAATCACCCGGTCGCCGTCGCCATCGAAGGCCAGGCCGGCGTCGGCCCCCGTCTGGAGCACGGCGGCCCGAAGGTCGTCCGGGTGGCTCGAGCCACACCCTTCGTTGATGTTGCGGCCGTCAGGCGAGGCGTGTAGCACGCCCACCTCGGCACCCAGTCGACGTAGGACGTCGACCGCGAACGCTGAGGTGGCACCGTTGGCGCAGTCCACGACCAGGGATCGTCCGGCCAGGGGTCGCTCGTCGACCTGTCGCCCATCGAGAGGCCCCTCATCGATCGTCCCTCTGATCAACGCGTCGGCCCACCGACGTCCGCCGGCGGTCTGCTCAGAGGGGTCGTCCCAGTCGGGCGCCACCCCTGGATCATCGAGGCGGGGGCAGGCGTCCCACGCTTCTTGGACCGCCGACTGCACCCGGTCATCGATCTTTCGGCCCCCCGCGACGAACAACTTGATCCCGTTGTCGAACCAGGGGTTGTGCGACGCCGAGACCACCGCGCCGGCCACCCCGTCGATCTGGCACTCGTGTGCGACGGCGGGTGTGGGGACGACGCCCAAGGAGGTGACGTCGAGACCACCGGCCACCAGGCCTTCGGCCAGTGCACGGGCAAGAGCAGGACCCGACTCACGGGTGTCGCGGCCGATAACCACACGATCGGCTCCCAGATGGGCCGCCGCGGCACGCCCCAGGGCCCGTACCGCCGGCTCATCGAGAACGGAACCGGCCCGGGCGCGGACGCCGTCAGTACCGAATCGCAGTACCTGTCCTGAGGAAGGCGGCTGCACCACGCGTCCGATCATGTCGGGCAGCGTAGGAGCCAGCCGGGGACCAGTCCCCGACCCCCACGCTGCCAATCAGCGCTTGGAGTACTGCGGAGCCTTGCGGGCCTTGTGGAGTCCGTACTTCTTGGACTCCTTCTTGCGATCGTCGCGCGTCAGAAGGCCGGCCTCCTTGAGGGCCGGACGACGCTCGGGCTCGAGGGCCTCGAGCGCACGGGCGATGCCGAGGCGCATGGCCCCCGCCTGACCAGCGATGCCGCCGCCGTGCAGGGTGACGTCGATGTCGTAGGCGCCCTCCGTGGCGGTGACCCGCAGCGGCTCGGTGAACACCAGACGGTGGCTCTCTGACGGGAAGTAGTCCTCGGCCGTACGACCGTTGACGGTGACCGTGCCGTTGCCGGGGCGCAGGCGCACACGGGCGACCGACTCCTTGCGACGACCGGTGGACTGGATAAGAGGGCTGGGCATCAGGTGCTCCTGTCAGGGCCGGCCGCTCAGGCCGTGCGGGCCCGTGCGTGATCGATGGCCAGCGGCTGGGGCTGCTGTGCCTCGTGGGGATGATCGGCGCCGCGATACACCTTCAGCTTGTTGAGCTGCTGGCGACCCAGGCGGTTCTTGGGAATCATCCCCCGGATGGTCCGGCGGACGGCCTCTTCAGGCTTCTCGGCCAAGAAGGTGCCGTAGGCCCGGGTACGCAGACCGCCCGGGTAACCCGAGTGGTCGTAAACGTTCTTATCGGTGTTCTTGGCGCCCGTCAGCACGACCTTTTCGGCGTTGATGATCACCACGTGGTCACCGGTGTCGATGTGGGGCGTGAAGGTTGGCTTGTGTTTGCCGCGCAGGATCGCCGCGACCTCGGACGCCATGCGACCGAGGATCATGCCCTCGGCGTCAACGACATGCCAGACGCGCTCGATTTCACTGGCCCTGGGGGTGTAGGTGGACACGGTTGACCGCCTGTACTTGATCGGAGACTGGGTGGGAGGGCCGCTGGGAGCCTGCAGGAGGATTCCTAGAGGACGCGCGGCACGACCGGGGGTCAAGGCTAGGGCCGGCCCATCACCCCGGCAACCCGTCGACCCGGGATGGGACGCGCGCCACAGCGGGCCCAGAACCGGGATTCGGCGACCACTATCAGCGTCACGCCTCATTCCAGGCCGTCTGCTCGACCCGGTACCCGCAGAAACCGTCAGCCGTAGGCGACCGACCAGAGGACGAGACCCTGGGCCGGAGCGGAATCCGCCGCGGTGCGTCGATCCTCGGCGGCCAGCACGGCGGGGATCACGTCAACGGCCATCTCGCCGCGGCCGATGTCCACCAGCGTTCCGACGATGGTGCGGACCATCCGCTGGCAGAAGGCCGACGCGGACACCTCGAACTCCAATAGGTCCGCCCCCGACGGGCCATCTGGCAACCTCCGCCACGAGGCTGCGGTCACCCTCCGCATCATGGTGGGCATCGACCCGTCCGGCCGGGGAGCCTGCTGCAGGCAGAACGACGTGAAGTCGTGCAGGCCCACCAGATCGGCCGATGCGGCCTCCATGGCCGCCACGTCGAGGGGCTCGACCACGTGCCAGACCCGGGTGACCAGCAGCGGATCGGGTTCCAGGCAATCCAGGATCCGGTACCGGTAGGTCCGACCGGTGGCCGAGAACCGGGCGTCGAAATCGTCCGCGGCCCGATGGATGGAGGTCAGCACCACGGAGGGTCCGATCCGCCGGTTCACGATGTCGCGCAGCGTCTCGAGCTCGGCATCCGAACGCTCCGAGAGGTCGAAGCCCACCACCTGTCCCACGGCGTGCACGCCGCGGTCCGTGCGACCGGCACACGTCAGGGTCACCTCGGTCCGTAGGACGCGTGACAACACGTCGACCAGCAGGCCGGCGACGGTGGGTACGCCCGCGTTAGCGGCGAACCCGTGAAACGGGGCCCCGTCATAGGCGACGGTCGCCCTGGCTCTCATTACAGAACCCTCATGAACTGGTCCTCCCACCCCGGTCCGAACGTGCTGGAGCGGAATGTGCCCTGGAAGGGCTGGGTCAGACGAGCTCGATACGAGCCATCGGCGCGTTGTCACCGTGGCGAGGGCCGACCTTGAGGATCCGCGTGTAACCACCCGGACGATCGACGTAGCGGGGACCAATCTCGTCGAAGAGCTTGGCGGCCATCTCACGATCCCGGAGGAACGAGACCACCTGACGGTGGTTGTGGACACCGCCCTTGCGGGCCTTAGTGATCATCTTCTCGGCGATGGGCCGCAGGGCCTTGGCCTTGGCCTCCGTCGTCGTGATGCCCTCGGCGGCGATCAGCGACGCCACGAGGTTGGCCATCATCGACTTCTGGTGAGCCGAGCTGCCGCCGAAGCGACGGCCCTTCTTGGGAGTTCCCGGCATGACGTCAGTCCCGAACCCGTAGCGCCAGGCCACGCTCGTCGAGCTTCTCGATGACCTCGTCGAGCGACTTCTGGCCGAAGTTGGTGACGGCCAGCAGGTCGTCCTCCGTCTTCTCCAAGAGCTGGCCGACGGTGTCGACCTGAGCTCGCTTGAGGCAGTTACGGGGACGCTCGGAAAGGTCGAGATCCTCGATCAGCAGATCGAGGTCCGGAGAAACGCCACCCACCTCCTCGGCTTCGCCCAACTCGAGGCCACGGGCCTCGTCGCTCATGTCCTCGACCAGCTGGACGAGGGTCCGCAACGTGGCGCCGGCCGAAGCCAGGGCATCACGGGGGGTGATGGAACCGTCAGTGGTGACGTCCAGCACGAGGCGGTCCATGTCCCTGGTCTGACCGACCGACACGGGCTCCACGTCGATGGAGACCCGGCGAACCGGCGAGAAGAGGGCGTCGACCGGGATGACCCCGATGACACCATCGCCGCTGGTGCGGTCCGAACCGAGATAGCCGCGGCCGACCTCGACGGTCAGCTCCAGGGCCAGACGACCCTTGCCGGTCACCGTGGCCAGGTGGAGGTCGGGGTTCAGCACCTCGACCTGCTCGTTGGTCTCGAGTGCCGCGGCGGTCACCTCGGTGTCGCCTCGCACGTCGACCCGCAAGGTGATGGGCTCGTCGCTGTGACAGCGGAGCTCCACGTCCTTGAGGTTCAGCACGATGTCGGTCACGTCCTCGACGACGCCGTCGATGGTGCCGAACTCGTGGAGTGCGTCATCGAACTTGACCTGGGTGATCGCAGCCCCCGGGATGGACGACAACAGCGTCCGACGCAGGGAGTTGCCAAGCGTGTGGCCGAAGCCAGGCTCGAGGGGTTCGATGGAGAACAGCTGCCGGTTGCCTTCGGCATCTGCCACCGCGGTGACCGTGGGTCGCTGAATGACCAACATGGGAATGTCCTTCGCTTCGGGGAGGGGGGATCGGGGAAGAGTGGAAAGGCGCCGCGAGGCGGACGCCCTACTTGGAGTAGAGCTCGACGATCAACTGCTCACGGACCGGAATGTCGATCTGCTCGCGGACCGGGATTTCACGGATGGTGGCCCGATGGCCGTCGTCGTCGATGTCCATCCACGCCGGGGCCTGACGGTCCAGCACGTCGATGTTCCACTGGACCACGACCATCTTGCGGGCCTTGTCGCGCAGGGTGATGACCTCACCCTTGCTGCAGCGGTAGCTGGGGATGTCGACCCGGCTGCCGTTGACGTCCACGTGACCGTGGTTGACCAACTGGCGGGCCTGGGGCCGAGTGGCGGCCATGCCGGCCCGGTAGACGATGTTGTCGAGGCGTAGCTCCAGGTACTGGAGCATGTTGTCGCCGGTCACGCCCTGGCGGCGGTTCGCCTCCTCGTAGAGACGACGGAACTGACGCTCGGACAGGCCGTATGAGAAACGGGCCTTCTGCTTCTCCTGGAGCTGCAGCAAGTACTCAGACGGGTTGCCCCGACGGCGGGTACGGCCGTGCTCGCCGGGCGGGTATGGGCGCTTGTCCAGCGCGACGACCTCACCCTTGGTACCGAAGATGTTGGTGCCCAGACGCCGCGAGACGCGGGCCCGGGGGCCGGTGTAACGAGACATTGGTCAGACCCTCCTACGCTTGGGCGGCCGGCAGCCATTGTGGGGGATCGGCGTGACGTCCTTGATCCCCGTCACCTCGATGCCGGTGTTCTGGATGGTCCGGATGGCAGTCTCACGACCGGATCCCGGACCACGCACCACCACGTCGACCTTGCGGACGCCATGTTCCATGGCCCGCCGGGCGCACTCTTCGGCCGCCATCTGGGCAGCGAACGGCGTCGACTTGCGGGAGCCCTTGAAGCCGACGTTTCCGGCAGAGGCCCACGCCAGGGTGTTTCCGCCCTGGTCGGTGATGGTGATGATCGTGTTGTTGAAGGAACTCTTGATGTGCGCAACGCCGTGGGGGACGTTCTTGCGTTCCTTCTTGCGGGGGCGTCGGCCCCCTGCGCTCGGCTTCGCCATTACTTCGTGACCTGCTTCTTGTTTGCGACCGTCTTACGGGGGCCCTTACGGGTCCGGGCGTTGGTGTGGGTGCGCTGTCCGCGGACTGGAAGGCCACGGCGATGACGCAGGCCCTGGTAACAACCGATGTCCATCTTGCGCTTGATGTTCTGGGAGACCTCACGCCGGAGATCGCCCTCGACCTTGAACTGCTGGTCGACGAATGCTCGGATCGCCGTGACCTCGTCATCGGTGAGATCACGGACCCGGGTGGCGGGGTCGACGCCGGTGCCCTCGCAGATGTTCAGTGCGGAGGTGCGGCCGACGCCGTGAATGTAGGTCAACGCGATCAGCACCCGCTTCTCGCGGGGGACGTCGACGCCTGAGATACGTGCCATGAGATGCTTCCTCTAACCCTGACGCTGCTTGTGACGGGGGTTGCTGCAGATGACCTGAACGCGTCCATTACGCCGGATCACCCGGCACTTGTCACAGATGCGCTTGACGCTCGCTCGGACCTTCATGCTTGTTCTCTTCTGCTCTTCGTGACGGCTACGGGTAGCGGTTACTTGTAGCGGTAGGTGATCCGACCTCGTTGGAGGTCGTACGGGGTGAGCTCCACCTGAACCTTGTCGCCGGGAAGGATGCGGATGTAGTGCATCCTCATCTTCCCGGAGATATGGGCCAGGACGTTGTGGCCGTTCTCCAGTTCGACGCGGAACATGGCGTTGGGCAGCGGTTCGAGAACCGTTCCCTCCATCACGATCGCATCTTCCTTGGGCTTCGACAGTGTGGTGCTCCTGGTTGATTTCGGACTTGGTGGGCGGATGTTTGGTGGGTTGTGGTGGATGGACATCCGCCGGGCCCGGTTTCGGGAGCTGCTCCAAAGGGCGCAAACCCGGCTCAGGCCAGTGGCCAACGCTATCGGAGGCCCTCCGGGGGGCCAACCCGCGACTCGGTGGTATGACGGACAGAATGACTGGTCATCAGGCTCCCGGGGCGCATCTGACAGGCATCCCCGACCGAGTCCCTCTGGCGTTTCCGACGCGGAGACGACCGTCGATCACCGAGGTGAGGCGGTCGAACACCGTCTCCTCGTCGGCCAGACCATCGACCACGTCGAGCAGGTCGTGCTCGGCGAACCAGGCTAGGAGCGGCGCGGTCTCGGATTCGTAGAGGTCGAGGCGGCGGCGGATGCCCTCCTCGGTGTCATCGGCGCGGCCACGGGTAACCATGCGGGCGGTGACCTCGTCGACCGGGACATCGAGGTTGACCGCAACGTCCAACGGCGTGCCAGCCTCAGTCAGGAAGCCCTCCAGCGCGGTGGCCTGATCCGGGGTGCGAGGATAGCCATCGAGCAGGAAGCCACGTTCGACCACGTCGCTCTCCACCAGGCGTTCGGCCACGATCGAGTTGATGAGGCCGTCGCCCACCAGGTCGCCCTCGTCCATCAGCGCCTTGGCCTGGAGCCCCAACTCGGTCCCCGCGGCCACCGCAGCACGCAGCATGTCGCCGGTGGAGATGTGAACCGTTCCGTAGGCCTCGACCAGACGCGCCGCCTGTGTCCCCTTGCCGGCGCCCTGACGGCCGAGAATGACGAGTCGGACGGCGGTCATCTACTTGAGGAAGCCCTCGTAGTTACGCATCGTGAGCTGCGAATCGACCTGCTTCATCGTCTCGAGCGACACGCCCGCCGCGATGAGGATCGAGATACCAATGAAGCCGAA
>Ga0257111_1000354_pt1 | contig 19261 bp, 15 predicted proteins | sample LP_taG_6_FD_191567 | JGI IMG/M metagenome (GOLD analysis project Ga0257111, IMG submission 191567) | Marine microbial communities from Northeast Subartic Pacific Ocean, Canada - LP_J_2015_P26_500m | ecosystem: Environmental > Aquatic > Marine > Oceanic | place: Canada: Northeast Subartic Pacific...
CATAATAAAACGCTGCGCTGAAGCCATGTGTCTATGGGCAGGCGTGATTTCACCCGGTTTCATTACTTGCAATCCACTAAATAACCAGCCAACAGATGCTGTATGCTTTCTTCCTGCTTCTGAGTCGTTCATTAATACCACTACCCTTCTACCAGCTTCTTCAGGTTTTACCAATTCTGCAGATTTGAGAACAAGATCTCTTAAATCAGAGTATTTCCAAATGGTAGGGTTATATCGTGTCACGGGCTCCCATGGCTCAATATCATTGGCCCTTTTCCAAAAAGCAGTTGTAGAAAATTCTTCTAATTCTTTATAAAAGTCAAGTAGTTCTTCGTTGTCTTTAACTCTAGATCTACCAAGAATTTCATCTCTTGGGTCAATTGTTGATTGTGTTTCTTTCTCACTTTTCATCTTCTTGCTCATCTGATTGTAAAGAAATTGGACTTATTTTAGATTTGTTAACCCGTAAATCAAATATATCAAAACGATTATAGTTTCCAAGAATGTCATGCATCTGCTTAGGTTGAATGCATTTATTAAGATCTATATCAGCATAAACAATGCCTTCGTCATCAATTAGTCCTTCAATTAAGATTCCATCTGGACCAACAATACCTGAAAAAGCACTGTTTTCTCTAGTGAGTAGTTCTCTTGCTTTTGGTTCAATATGCTCTAAAAATTCAATAATTTCCTCAGAAATCGTTGAGCATGAGGTAATAGTGTATACCTTACCTTCGAAGGAATGCGTCAAAGCTCTTAATTTTATTGCATCTGCCATATTGTAATCTTTAGGAGCTACGGGTAATCCTATATAGTTTGCAACATGTATCAACTCACCTTGAGATAGAAGGGTAAAACGTGCAAGAGGATTAGTATTTTCGCCGCATGCTAAAGTTCCAAGTGGCCCGATTTCAGTATCATAAACCTTTAGTGACGATCCATCACCTCCACACCAAACTAACTTTTCGGCCCAAGTGGGCACTAGTTTTCGATGGCGCCCTATTATTTCTCCGTTAGAATCAATAATGACATTAGTATTAAAGAGAGTGGCTACACTATTTGATGCTCTTTCATTAACTCCAATAACAACATGACAGTTATTCTCTTTTGCTGCCTTACATAAAATATCAATTTCAGGCCCGGGTACTTTAATACTATTTTGAACTAAACGCTCAAATAATGGGCCCCCTTTGACTGGGCTCGTTATCCATGCCCAATAAGGATAGGCTGATACAAAAACCTCAGGAAAAGCAATTAAACTAGCACCATTCTTTGAGGCTTCTTTAATAATTCCAGAAGCCTTTTTAATTGTTTTATCACAATCAAAAAACACTGGAGATGTTTGTACAGCTGCAGCTTTAAATTTAGGTAATTTCATAATTATATAAACTCAAAAATTAAATTCCTAAGTATAAGAATCCCTGACTAAATATTCTTTTTTCCTCCAATCAGCTGATTCCATAACTATTTTAATTTGCTCTACAGCATAATATATATCTTGATAGCGAAGATACAAAGGCGTAATACCAAAACGAATTACATCTGGTGTTCGGAAATCACAAATTATCCCTCTTGATTTTAAAGCCCTACTAATTTCATAGCCCTTCTCATGTGAGAAAGAAACATGACCTGCCCTTTTCTCATCATTCTGCGGACTAATCAATGTAAAACCATGCATATTACACATATCTTTCATGAGGCTGATAAAAATAGCCCCCAATTTCTTAGATTTAAGCCTTAAGCCTTCAAAGTCAACATTACAATAAAGATCAACACCACACTCTAACGCAACTAAACCTAGAACTGGAGGAGTACCGCACTGAAATTGGTTAATATCTTCCGCTGATATATATTCGCCTGAAAATGCAAACGGTTCACGATGACCAAACCATCCTGATAAAATCGGTTTGCTTGACTCATGATGCTTTTTTGCTGCAAATAAAAATCCGGGTGCTCCAGGGCCTCCGTTTAAGAACTTATAACCACAACCAATAGCAAAATCAGCCTCACATCCATTAAGATCTATTGGTATTGAGCCTATGCTATGGCTTAAATCCCAAATCACAAGTGCACCCACTTCATGCGCTTTCTTAGTCACTTCTTTCATATTTGTTATTAGTCCGGTCTTATAATGCACTTCAGTTAACAACAAAGCGGCAACTTCTTCATTGAGCTGATTGTCTATATCAAAAGATTCAGTGATTTTTACCTTTATTTTATCTGGTGCAAAGGACTCCAATCCTTGAAGCATATATAAATCTGTTGGGAAATTATCGCTATCTGAAAGAACTATCTTACGTGTTGGGTTAGCCTGTAACGCTGCAACGACCACCTTAAATATATTTATAGATGTGGAATCAGCAGCAATGACTTCTCCAGAATCTGCCCCAATTAGTGTGGCTATTTTGTCCCCAATTCTTTTTGGCGCATCGCCCCAGCCCGTCAACCATGAATTGATTAATCCTTCACCCCACTCATATTCAATAACTTCTTGCATTCGTTCTTTAGTTATTTCTGGCAACACGCCAAGTGAGTTGCCATCAAAATATACGAACCCTTCTGGCACATGAAATTTCTTTCTAAAATTTCTTAATGGGTCAGTCTTATCCAACTGAATCAAATTTTCTTTTGTTATTTGCATGACTTTTTTAAGGTTAAAATGAAATCTCTAGTCATGATTTCCTTGCTCTATCGGATTCATTACAGTTCGAACTGACCATAATTCAGGAAAAAAACTTAAATCAAGCGCCTTTATTAGATAATTAATCCCGGAGGAACCTCCGGTACCCTTTTTATAGCCTATGACTCTAGATACAGTTTTCATGTGCTTAAATCGCCATTCCTGGAAATAATATTCAATAGCAACTATTTGCTCAGCGAGCATGTATAAATCCCAGTATTTTTCTGTATTTTCATAGATGCATCTCCATACATTTTCTACCTCATTTCTTGGTTGATAAGCTTCGGACCAATCTCGCTGCAGTACATCTTTTGGTAATTTAAAACCTTGCCGCGAAAGAAAAATTAATGTTTCATCATAAAAAGAAGGGGCGCCTAGAACTTTAAGTAATCTTTTGTACACGGGTTTGTTTTCTTTGTGGACAACTATCAAATCTTTATTTCTATTTCCCAACAGAAATTCTAATTCTCTATATTGAAACGACTGAAAACCTGATGCCCGTTTAAGGAAACCTCTAAACGTTAAAAAATCATTAGGGCTGAGTGTTGCTAATATTTCCCATGAATGAGTCATGTGTTGTTGAATAACAGTGATCCTATTTAGTGTTTTTCTTGCTTTCTTATGATCACCTATTTTTAGTAATTTAATTGCGATTTTTAACTCGTGGAGACATAGTTTTATCCATAACTCCATAGATTGGTGAACAATAACAAAAAGCATTTCATCCGGCTTATCTGACACTAGTTGCTGGACTGATAATAATTCTTCAATCATAAGGTGCTTATTATAAGTAAGCCCACTATCCCATTTAATATTCTCTCCGCTAATTTCAGCTTCAAATGTTTCAATCCCATTTTCTTTTGTTTTCTTAATTTTGACCATTACTGATCTACCTCGTTACTCCATAAAGATACGTATTATTATCGATTACATATATAATTGATATATCCTTAAATAATTTGGTTTATCAGTAACAAATAGCTCAGTAACTGATTATCTCAATTAGCTTAATCAAGACTAGAGAAAAAAATGAGATAAGAATGCGTAACAATATGAAAAAATTAAAAAAAATTAATTCTTTTTTAAAAATAATTGTTTGTATCTTCTTGGTTGTACCTCTAACGAGTTGCAACCAAGTAACCGATAATACTAAAAAACCAAATATCCTATTGATAGTTGCAGATGATCTTGGCTGGTCTGATATAGCATCATTTGGCGGGGAAATTTCTACACCAAATCTTGATAAATTAGCATTCTCGGGGCTTAGGCTAACTAATTTTCACGTAGCTCCAACTTGCTCGCCAACACGTTCAATGCTCCTTTCAGGAACTGATAATCATCTAGCTGGTTTGGGTAATATGGAAGAAGAAACTGGGCCGAACCAAAAAGGTAAACCCGGTTATGAAGGCTACTTAAATGATAAAGTCGTAACTGTAGCTACATTATTGAAAGATGCTGGATACAGAACGATGATGGCTGGAAAATGGCATCTTGGAAGCTCTGTCGAACTGGGGCCTGAATCACGAGGATTCCAAGATGTTTTCGTACTACCAGTTGGTGCTGCAAATCACTTTCAGCAAATTCGGGCTGTGGGAAGTAATCCAAAAAAAGTGGATAAAGCACCATATCGTGAAAATAGCGTTTCTGTAGATCTTCCTGAAGATTTTTATTCTTCAGAGTTTTTTACAAATAAACTTATTGAATACATTGAAAATAATAAAACTAACAATGAATCTCAGCCATTCTTTGCTTTTGCTTCATATACAGCGCCGCATTGGCCTTTGCAGGCCCCAGATGAATTTATTGCTAAGTATGAAGGGGTTTATGAAAGTGGCTACGAAGTAATACGTGAGGAGCGTCTTAATCGAATAAAGAATCTCAATATACTAAATCATACAACAAATCCAAAATCATCAACAATGTGGCCTACATGGGAGAGCCTGACTGAGACAATTAGAGCGAAAGAAACAAAAAGAATGCAAGTATATGCCGGTATGGTAGAAGCTCTTGATTATCATATCGGCAGACTTATCAATAAACTAGAAAATATGAATGAACTTTCTAATACAGTGGTTATCTTTATGTCTGATAATGGCGCTGAGGGAAATGACCCTCAAATCATTCTTGAAAACGAACAATGGATACCAGCTAATTTTGATAACAGCATTAATAATATGGGACGAGGAAATTCCCATATTGGATATGGGCCTCGGTGGGCCGAAGTCAGTTCAACGCCTTTTAGAATTTTTAAAGGATTTACTACCGAAGGAGGCATACGATCTCCAGCTTTTGTTACATACCCAAAATTTAAAAATCAACAAAAAATTAGTGATGCATTTTCCTCAGTTATGGATATTACTCCTACGTTACTAGAAATAGCCGGTGTCAAACATCCAGGAAAAATTTATAAAGAAAGAGCTGTTCACCCTATTAAGGGTGAATCATTATTACCGTTACTTTCTAACACTAAAGAAAATGTTCATGATGAAAACTATGTGATGGGTTGGGAGCTATTCAATAGGCGAGCATTAAGACAGGGTCATTGGAAATTAGTATGGATTGAAAATCCTTATGGAAATGATAATTGGGAATTATATAATTTACTTAATGATCCTCTAGAGGAAAATAACCTAGCAGAAACGAATAATATAAAACTAGAAGAAATGGTCCAATTGTGGAATCAATATGTAAAAGAAAATAGCGTAATAATCGATCCTGATTTAAATCTTGAATATAGTGGAAGTAACTTCCACTTTACCTATTGAGGTTTAATTCAAACTCATCGATTGAATCCACTGGCTAATAACACTAATAGCCTCATGATGAATAAGAGATCTTCCTGATTCTGGCATCATAATTCCTGGTTCTGTAGAAATCATCCTAAACAAAAGAATAGATTCTTCTGCATTCCCTGGAACTATTGAATACTTAAAATTTCCGCTCCCTCTTCCTGCTGCTACGGGTCTTTTTTTAATACCCAAATGAATAGATCTGGTCTCATTAAAATCTAGATATAATCCTGTTGAATTTGCCACTCCTGAAGGGGTATGACAGTGCCCGCAATTAATTGCCAGATAGGCTCTTGCTCTACTCTCTATAGGATAATCCTTATTTTCCCAATCAACTATCGTGTTAAAATTCTTTGGATAAGAACCTATTACTTCCTCCTCCAGCAAATAAATCAACTGATTCTTTACTCCTTCCTCATAAAAAATATTTTTATTCAAGTTACGAGCTTTAGGGCCAATCGGTAATATTTCATCATTAGCTGAATGACACTCCTTACATTGATTCTTATTTGGCACGCGATAGCGAACAGGAATTGTAGAGCCTTGTTTATTAACCCATGAAGTATTAATCGTTTTGCCTGCTATTTTGATAAAAGCTTCTGTTTGCTCTTCATTCCAAACATAAGAAACAGCTTCCCAACCAGATTCCTTATGCAATAAAACCCTAGTCTCAAGTAGTCTCAAGCCTAACTCTAAATTTCGTTCATCTTGTGGATAATAAAATGTCTTAATTAAAGCTGAGCCTACAGGAAAATTAAAGGCTTGATTTTTTTGGTAAAACCCCTTTTCTCCTTTAGGAACATAAACAAAACGTTTTTTATATGAATAGTCACTGAATAAGGTTGTGATGAGTTCATATGGGTGGACATTCTTAGATGGTATTTGTTTATCTTGATTAATAAAAAAACCAAACTCAGAAAGAGATTTTGGAAATTCTACTCCAGTAATGGAAACGTCGTTTACTGCAAACAGAGATGAACTTAAAAAAAATGCTAAGTAAGATAAAATTCTCAGCGTAATCTTCATTATTAATAAATAAAACCTAGAGTTCCTCTGGTATATCTATGGTTACTGGGGATAGAGGTTTAATTTTCCCCTGATAAATCTCTTGTTTTCTTGTAATGGGGTCTGATATTGAGAAAAAAAACTTAACAGGATTTATAGCTAAAAACGAAGCATCACCATTATTCCTCATAACAAGTTTTTCGTCCTTCGGTTGACCAAAAATCATTTGAAAAAAAGGAAGAACGCCATCCCAAAATATATCTGGCATATCTCCATTTGAGAGGTCTGCGAGGATTCTCGCTACTTCTTTTTCCACATCGGGGTCAAATCCGCTTGAACCAAATTTATTTCCATGTACTTGGATTGATTTTGGGTGAGGATAATAGTTTTTGTTGGTATATCTTTCTTGTTCTTTCTCGCGGTATAGGTCGTTAGATAATACCTCTTCATTAGAATCACCAAAGCTAACTATCGCTATATTGACTGTGCCATTACCTGAAATCTCGTTCGCAAAAATTTCCACGTCGGAGTTTGCCATAATAATAATACCTGTCCCTCGAGGAACCTCGCCTACAATATTTCCTGCTGGAGCAAAATTGTCAGTGTCATTATCGACAACTTTATTTCTAAAAACTCTCACATGATGACCTCCTTGTTGAGGTAAATTAGGAAGATCAAAGACCAAAATACCTCCGGAGTTATGGGTAGCAATATTGTCATAAACATCCGCGTAGAAAGAATTTTCAATTTCAATACCTGCAACGTTATACTGTGCTAAGTTGTTGCGGACAATAATGTTATCTGATTGACCAACATATATCCCTGCATCTGAGGCGCCAATGGCTATGCAACCATCAATCAATACATTTTTAGACTCTACCGGGTAAAAACCATAAGCACCATTGGTGCTTTTAGGTCCTTGAGTCCATTCAGCCCGAAGATTAATCATATAAATACCATTTGAACCTATAACCTTAATAGCATCCCCTTTTGTATCTTCAACTGCAAAATCCTTTAATATAACTCCATTTGAAGTCACCAAGAGGCCCTGTGCGCCAGATTTTTGTTCAGAAAAACTGAGAATAGTGTTTTGCATGCCGGCGCCTTGAATAACAACATCATCAATATCTAAAGATAATCCATCACTAAAATTGTATATTCCAGCAACAAGTTGAATGGTATCACCGGATTTAGCTAAAATAAGTGCCTCCTGGAGTTTCTCCTGAACCTCAGAACCAGGCTCAATTGTTATAATATCAGCCTGTATCAGTTGAGATAGATTTATGATGAATAAAAAAACAAATAATTTACGCATTGGTTATAAACCTGTATTTTATGATTAAGTTAAATCATAACAGTCAATAAAAAAATAAAAAGGGGTGCTGTATGTTTAGGACAAAGAATTACATGATTTTTCTTTTGTTTTTCCTCCTAACTTCGTGTGAAAATAATGAAAAAATGGGGCTTGAAGCTGATTTAGCTCTTCAAAACGGAAGAATCTATACAGTTGACCCAGCTAACCCATGGGCCTCTTCAGTAGTAATTAGATCAGGAAAAATTATCTATATAGGCGATGATCGAGGTGCAAAGCAACATATCGGTAACAATACTCGACAAGTCGATTTAGCAGGAAAAATGGTTCTTCCGGGTTTTCATGATATTCATGTTCACCCCGTCCATGCTGGGGTCTCTTATCAACAGTGTTCGCTATTTGATATTGTTGGAATTGATAATATTCTAACAAAAATTAAAAAATGCGTTGAAGAAAAAGCTGATGCTGAATGGATAGTAGGTCATGGCTGGTCAATAGGGGAATTTACTCGCGAAAATATGCCTACTAAGGAAGTTCTTGATAAAATCAGCTCAAATAAACCAATCTCACTAAAAAATTCAGACGGACACTCATTATGGGTAAATTCATTGGCATTAGAATATTCCAATATAAATTCACAAACACTAGATCCCGTATTTGGCCATATTGAACGTAAAAAGGGGAGCACCGAACCTTCAGGTCTTCTGCATGAAGACAGCGCAATGATGTTAGTTATGAACAATGAACCAAAATTAACAAAAAAAGATCTTATTGGAGGTTTAGAATTTTCGAGAGATATTTTTCACAGCTTCGGGATAACGGGAATACAGGATGCAATATTAAAACTAGAGCCGGGAGATGCTTATTATGGTCTCGATGCTTATAACTACTTAGATCAAAAAAACGAATTAAATTTACATGTAGTTACTGCAATGCTATGGGAGAATGGTGGCTCTTTAGAAGAACAATTACCACAATTTCTAAAAACCAGGGAACAACAATCAAAAAGCAAGAATGTTCGATCAACATCTATAAAATTCTGGCAAGACGGAGTAATAGAGACTCATACAGCTGCAATGCTAGAAGCATACTCAGACAGAACTGATGGTTTCCGAGGGGTGCTACAAAACTCGCCGGAAGAACTAGACAAGGCTATAACTGCCCTTGATGCCGAAGGATTCCAGATACATTTCCACTCGATAGGTGATCGTGCTATTAAAGTAGCTTTTGACTCAATTGAATTAGCTAGAAATACTAACGGTAAGCGCGATAGTCGGCACCATATTTCACACTTACAAGTATTTGATCCTGATGATATAGCAAGATTTGTAGAGCTAGATGTGGTAGCCAATTTTCAACCACTGTGGTCAATTCAAGATAAGTGGATCACAGAATTTACTTGGCCTCTTATAGGAGAAGAAAGGAGCAGATGGTTGTATCCTATAAATACGGTACTCAAAACTGGAGCTATTATTGGATTTGGTAGTGACTGGTATGTTACATCAGTTAATCCTCTGGATGGTATAGAGGTAGCAGTAACTCGCCTTGAACCAAATGGATTGACTGATATTCCGCTAGGTGAAAATGAAGAAATCAGTCTAGCCGAAGCTATAAAAAGTTATACTATCAATAGCGCTTATGTAAATTTTCTAGATGATAGAGTTGGATCAATTGAGATAGGAAAGCAAGCTGACTTGATCATTCTTGATAAAAATCTATTTGACATAGAACCTTCTGAGATTAATGAAACAAAAGTAATAGCAACTCTATTTAATGGAAAACTTGTTTTTGGTCAATTCTAGTTATTTTTTAGAAATAAATTCTTTACATATTTTACTAAAAACACGGTTATAACTGGTATATTTAAAAGTCTATATTTAGCCCATATATATCTATAAGATAAAACATGAATAAAAAATCCATTCAAATCGCAAAATCTACCATAGCAATTGAAATTGAAGCTCTAAGGTTAATGTCTGAACGTCTTGGTGAAGAATTCCAATCAGCTGTAGAAATTATTACTGCTAGTTCAGGTCGAGTTGCTGTACTAGGTATGGGAAAATCTGGAATCATTGCAAAGAAAATTGCTGCTACCCTTGCATCTACTGGAACCGCTGCATTTTTTGTACATCCTGCGGAGGCATTTCATGGTGACTTAGGTATGATTCAGAAAAATGATGTGGTGTTAATGATTTCCAATAGCGGAGAGACTGAGGAAATTATAAGATTATTTCCTTTCCTAAAACATCAAGGAAATAAATTAATCGCAGCTACTGGTGACAATTTATCGACACTCTCCTCTCGTTCAGATGTTGTTCTAGATGTCCATGTGAATCGCGAAGCATGTGACAATAATTTAGCACCTACTGCCTCAACAACTGCGGCCTTAGTCATGGGAGATGCCTTAGCAATGGCACTTTCATACGAAAAAAACTTCCGGCTTGAAGATTTTGCTCGCTTTCATCCTGGGGGAATACTCGGTAAACGACTCTTAACACGTGTAAAAGATATCATGCAAACCAAGGAACTTCCATTATGTACTCCCGACACTTCGTTTAAAGATCTTGTGCATACAACCAACAAAGGACGAATGGGGCTTGCTGTAGTCATGAAAAATAAATCAATACTTGGATTGATTACCGATGGTGATATTCGAAGAGCTCTCGACGGCGCTGAGAATATTAAGAGCATAAATGCTAAAAATATAATGACCCCTAACCCCAAAACAACAAAACCAAACGTACTCATGACTGAAGCAGAAGAATTAATGCATTTAAATAAAATAAGTTCATTGATTGTAACTGATGATAAGCAAAAACTCCTCGGAATCCTGCAATTACATAATATTGATATAATTTATAAGTAATATCTATTAAGTAATTAATTTATAACATTTTTAATGAATATATTTTATAATTATGAATCAAACTTACCCAAACAATTACCGAAATTTTGACATTATTGTCCATGGCGCTAGCGGCTTTACTGGAAAACTAGTCGTTGAATATCTATGGAAGAAATATGGGGGAAATTCAGACCTTAAATGGGGTATATCAGGTCGAAATCACGCAAAACTAAAAAGTGTATTATCATCGCTCGATATTCCACCGCAATCTGTACAAATCTTGATTGCTGAGAGTCATGACTCAGGGGCTCTTGATAAAATAGCAAGTCAAACAAAAGTGGTCATTTCTACTGTAGGTCCCTATGCGAAATACGGCTCACAATTAGTCAAATCTTGCGTAACACAAGGAACTGATTATTGCGATCTTGCTGGAGAATTACAATGGGTAAGAAAAATGATTGATGAGCATCAAGAAGGAGCTGTAAAAAGTGGAGCGCGTATAATTACATCTTGTGGTTTTGATTCAATTCCATCTGATATTGGGGTTTTCTTTTTACAAAATGAATCAGATAAACTCTTTATGAAACCATGCTTTAAAATTAAACTACTTGTCAAATCAATGAGCGGTGGCCCGAGTGGAGGAACTATAGCAAGCATAATGAATCAGCTGCTTGAGGGAAAACAAGATAAATCAATCGCGAGAATAATATCTAATCCATATACGTTAAACCCTTCCACTCAATATAGAGGTCCAGATAAGCGAGACCAAATTTCCATCAAGTATGATAAAGAACTTAAAACATGGACAGCTCCTTTTGTTATGGCGATAGTTAATACCCGAGTAGTAAGAAGAACTAATGCCGTAATGAATTATTCATATGGTGAAAATTTTTCCTATACAGAAGCAGTAAATTCTGGTGCTGGTTTAAAAGGTTTATTTAAAGCAATCATAACCACTTTATTTATAGGAATATTTTTTGCAGCAAGCTCAATAAAAATAACTAGAAATTTTTTACTAAAATACTTTTTACCTAAACCAGGCCAAGGACCAAATAAAACACAACGAGAGAAAGGCTTTTATAATCTTATTATGTATGGATCCACAGATGATGGAGATAATATATCAATAAAAATATCTGGCGATAATGATCCCGGTTATGGCTCTACAAGCAAAATGTTAGCTGAAAGTGCAGTTTGCCTTGCATTAGATGCTCTTGATATTGGTGGTGGATTCTGGACTCCAGCCTCTTCTATGGGAAATAATTTACTTACGAGACTTTCAAAAAATGCAGGCATAAAATTTGAAATACAAAAAAAATAAAAACTTTCTAGTACTAGTAACTACTTTTTTAATTTTAAGTTGTTCCAGCCAAATAGCTGTTTTAGACCCAAATATACCGAAACCAGTAATCGCCTCATCTAACTTGTCAGCAGCTATTAAATATCCGGATAATTTTGAAGATTTCTCCCATGAAGAACAAATAATTGGTGAAGATAAATGGCAAATTAAACTTGGCAAATCTAATAAAATATTATTTAACAAATTATTTTCTTCAATATTTAACGACTTTATTATTCTTGACAAAGATGGTGATCTAGAGCCAACGACAGATTTTTTGATTGAACCTGAAATTGAAGCCTTTGAATTTTCAGTGCCTAAACAAAGTCAAACAAATGCTTTTTCAGTGTGGATTCGTTACCGGATAAAAATTTCTGATAATGAGGGAAAAACAATTGCTAATTGGCCAATTAGTGCCTATGGTAAAAGCGAAACGGGAACATTCAGTGATAATAATGATTTAGGTCATGCTGCCATATTAGCTATGCGGGATGCTGCTGCTCTTATTATTCTTCAAATAGAAAAATCATTGATACTCAGATAATTATGAAAGAACGGTTAAAAAATATTTCTATTTTAATGCCCGATTCCACTACGATTTCCCTCCTGTTGTTAACATTACTCAGTGCTTGCGTAACAGCTCGTATTGAAGATAATAGACTAGGAATAACAGGTCTAAATGATGGTGAAGGAATAGTAATCATGGCAAAAAGCTATCACCTGGGCAATGAAACTGAAAACAAATTTATCTCTTGCATCAGTAAAAATATGAGAGATGGCGCTTCAGGGTTAAGAGTAATATCTAATCAAGAATTTGTTGATTCTCTTTTTCCATGGTTTGAACCAAGAACTGCCCCAGCAAATATACAGTCTCTACCTCTATTGATGAACAGGCCTGAGGTTGCAAACATTATCAAAAATAACGGTATTCGATATATTATCTGGGTTGATGGAAATACTGACAGCTCTGGAGGTGGCGGAAATCTATCATGCGCTGTAGGCCCAGGCGGTGCAGGATGTTTTGGTTTTGCTTGGTGGTCAGATGATGCGAAATATGAAGCATCGGTTTGGGACCTATCAGATTTCTCAGAGGATGGTAACGTAACTGCTGACTACAGCGGAACTTCTTTTTTACCTGCAGTGATTATTCCAATACCATTTATTGCCCGTACCCAGAATAGGGCGTGTCAAGGCCTTGCAGAACAATTAAAATTATTTATTGTCGGATAAATAAAGATATCCGATTTTAATTATGAAAAATCAAAAATTACGAAAAGAAATTATATTATTTATTGTTTTGTTATTTTTTGGATTATTTCTTTTACCATTTCTAATCTATCTTATTGGATATATGGTATTTGGTAATTATGCTGGAGGTGGTTTTACTGATTTATATAAGGACCTTTATATCAGGATTTCTCATATTGACCCAGTTGCATGGTTTATTATTCTATCGCCGTATCTAATTTTGATAAGTTTACGTCAAACATTATCCCTATATAGAAAGAGAAAAAACTCTCGGGATAAAAACACTACTGTTAACTAGTTTATAATATCAGCTATTCATTGATGTGATTTTTTATGGAGTAATAATTGAAAATAAAAATTTCTATAATAATTCTTCTTGCGTTGTCTATTTCACATGCTGAAATAATCATAGAAAACCCGCTTGAACTTAAGAAACAAGATAAACACGAAGAAATTAGCCAATTAGTAAAAAAATTCTTTGAGAGATCACACTATAGTGAAATAAGAATTAATGACGAGTTATCATCAAAGATATTAGAAAGCTATATCGATTCTATGGATGGTAATAAATCTTATTTTTTATTAAGTGATATTGAAAATTTTAACAAATTAAGCAATCAAATTGATGACATGATTGGTTTTCAATCGCTCCAACCTGTATTTGACATGTATGAAGTATATAGAACCAGGGCAAGAGAACGGATGACTTATGCTTTACAACAATTGGAGTTTAAAAAAGACTTTACGATTGATGAAAATTTCTTGTTTGATCGATCAAATTTAACTTGGGCGGACAGCGTAAACGAGCTTAACGAAATCTGGAGAAAAAGAGTAAAAAATGATGCTCTCAACCTAAAGCTAACAGGAAAAGAATGGAGCGAAATTCAAGAGCTACTCAATAAAAGATATTCAAGATTTCTAAAACAAATGGATCAACTAAACAATGATGATGTCTTTGAATCGTTCATGAATGCATTTACTCATTCACTAGATCCTCATTCCAGTTATATGTCTCCCCGTAATTCCGAAGAATATCAAATACAAATGAGCTTATCTTATTATGGCATTGGAGCCACTCTGCAAATTGAAGATGATTATGTTTTGATTGTTAACCTTATTCCAGGGGGTCCTGCTGCAATTGATGGAAAATTAAAACCCAAAGACAAAATAACCGCAGTTGGACAAGGAGTAGATGGTAAATTAATCGATGTGATTGGATGGCGCATCGACGATGTTGTTAAACTTATCCGTGGTCCCGAAAATACCGTTGTCAAACTTCAAATTTTGCCCTCAGGAACTATTCCAGGGGCGCCTGAAAAGATTATAAATATAACAAGGAATCAAGTTAAACTTGAAGATCAAGCCGCAAAAAGTAATATAATTTCTGTGCCCAGAGAGAACACAGAATGGAATATTGGGGTAATCACAATTCCTAGTTTTTACCGTGATTTCCAATCAATGATGGATGGTAAACAAGATTATGCTAGTACAACCAAAGACGTAAAACACATAATTAAAGAATTAAAAGAAAAAAATATAGATGCATTAATTCTTGATCTTCGCAGTAACGGTGGAGGACATTTAACCGAAGCAACTGCCCTTTCAGGGCTTTTTATAGAAAATGGACCAATTGTTCAACTACGTAATGCAAATGGAAGAATAAGTAGATTGGATGATCCTGATCCATTACGTCGCTTGGCATATGATGGACCATTAATTGTCTTAGTTAACAGATTTAGCGCTTCAGCTTCAGAGATTTTTGCAGCTGCTATCCAAGATTATGGGCGGGGTATTATTGTTGGACAACAGACCTTTGGTAAAGGAACCGTCCAGAATTTATACCCCTTAAACAGATACATAAAAAAACCCAAGGATAAAGAATTTGGTCAACTTACGATGACTATTGGAAAATACTATCGTATAACTGGTGAAAGCACGCAACATCGAGGAGTAATGCCTGATATAGAATTACCTTCACATATAGATCTTCAACTTGTGGGAGAAAGCACAAGAAAAACAGCTCTTCCATGGGACACCATACGTACAGCAAAATTTAAGCTGTATAACCCTGTATTAGAAAATGCAATCCCATCCTTATCTAAAAAATCAATATCAAGAAGCAAAACTAATGACGATTTAAGATTTTTAATTGAAGAAATTGAAAAACTAAAAAATTTCCGGGCTAAAAAAACGATATCACTAAATCTTGAGCAAAGAGAACAAGAAAGAAGTGCGGAAATACAAGATCAATTAAAAAGAGGTAACGAAAGAATTTCTGCACTAAATTTAGAATTAGGAATAGAAGCCCCTGATTTTATAAAATCATTAGAAGAATTGGGGCAGCTAGATTTACCAGAAGTAGATATCAATCTAAATGAAGCAGCTGAGATTGCGGCAGATTTAATTCTATTGAATAACGATACATTATTGATCACAAAAAATAATTAGCTATTGACTATCATATGACCTTTGTCTAGCAAATATTCGAGCCACTTGTTAAGCATAACATTCCGATTCCATCGAATACTTAACTCCTCATCATGTTTTTTTAAAAATAATTTCAAAGCAAAGTTCTTAGATGCTCCTAATGCGCTTAAGGCTTCGCTTAAATTACTATCTAAATATACTCTAATTTTAAAATCAGGGTTTGTTACCCACTCATCATCAAAAAAATAATGAGACAAAGAAAATGTTATTGTATATTTAGATTTATTATGAATTCTTAAATGCAAATCGAAATCATTTGATATATGAGAAATGTGATATCCAGTTAGCTGATGCAATAAAGGTACTAATTGCTTCACTCTATAAAAATTACTTTCATAGAGAGCCATTAAACCAATAAAACTTCTTGGCTCTATAATAGTCTCTGGATTAATTTGATGATCATAAAGCATATTCTATATTATATAATAGGCGCTACAGATATTTGTAATGAAATTTATATCATTCAGTTTCAATCATAACTTTCTTTCTATTCCCCTTTGATCAAGAATACGGCTAGAAATCTCCTCAATTGAGATTACTGTAGTATCAATATATGGAATAGAATAACGCTTAAATAATTTTTCTGCCTCACGAAGTTCATATCTGACTTGCTGAGTTGTAGAGTACTTGCCCAATTCTCTTCTTTTTTTTCTGATTTGACGCAATCTCTTGGGTTCTATAGTTAAACCAAATATCTTTTTCTTTTGTTCCTTAAGAAATTTAGGGAGCATACCTTGATCTAACTCTTCATCTGTCAGTGGAAAATTAGCTGCGTAGATCCCATATTGCAAAGCAAGATAAAGACAGGTAGGAGTTTTACCTGTTCTTGACACACCTATCAATATGACATCAGCCTCATCATAGTTTTGGTTAAAACCGCCATCATCATTTGTTAAAGCAAAATTAGTCGCTTCAATACGATTCATATAACTTTCGATATCACTCATCCCATGACTTCGTCCTACTTTTTGAGCAGATTCCTGCTGGAGTTCCTTTTCAACTGACTTTAAAAAAACATCAAAAATATCAAGATATAATCCGTGAGACGTTCTTAATAATAACCTTAAATCCTTTCTTACAAGCGTTGCAAAAATAATCGGCCTCATGGCGCTCTCATCAAAATCTTGATTAATTTTACTTACAACATCTTTTGCCTTGTCTTTGGTATTTATAAATGGCAAAGTCTCTTGCCGAAAGTCTTTATTATTAAATTGAGTAATCAGACTATGACCAAAAGTTTCAGCCGTAACTCCAGAATGATCAGAGAGAAAATATATTTTTCTCACAATAGGTACCTTTCTAAAAGTAGCATATAGAGTAAAATTAATAGATATCTAGATAATATAATAGATTCTTGACTTCCCAGGAAGTAACCAAGGAATAAATATTGGATTCTTATACTATAAATCTAAAAAAGCTCGGCAAAGATGATATTGAGATTGTCGGGGGGAAAAATGCTTCGCTTGGAGAAATGATTAACAACCTAAGTAAGTTGGATATTAAAGTGCCGGGAGGATTCGCCACAACATCAAATGCTTACAGAGATTTCTTAAAAATAAATAGTTTGGATAAAAAAATAAATAATATTCTTAAAACGCTAGACGTCGATGACATATCTGCTCTTTCACATGCTGGAAAAAATATTAGAAAATGGATTCTTGAAACCAAATTACCAGAAAAATTAACTAAACAAATTGAATTTGCGTGGAAAGAAATGTCTAAGGGCAATGATATAAGTGTAGCTGTCCGTTCCTCAGCCACAGCCGAGGATCTCCCGGAAGCTTCTTTTGCCGGACAACAAGAAACTTTCCTAAATATTAGAGGTTTCACTAACCTCATTGAGGCCATTCACAAGGTTTACGCATCTCTCTTTACTGACCGGGCGATAGCATATCGTGTACATCAAGGATTTGATCATTCACAAGTTGCTTTGTCTGTTGGAGTGCAACATATGGTACGGAGTGATCTTAGCGCATCAGGAGTTATGTTTACCTTGGATACAGAATCTGGTTTTCGTGATGTTGTATTTATAACATCTTCATATGGACTTGGTGAGACTGTAGTACAAGGCGCGGTGAATCCAGATGAATTTTATATATATAAACCTTCTTTAGAAAACAATTACTTCCCTATCATAAGAAAGAATCGTGGAAGCAAAGCGGTAAAAATGATTTATAACGATGAACTAAACCCTGGAAAAACCACTAAAACTATAAATGTAGATCGAAGTGAAAGCCTGAGATTTTCATTATGTGATGATGAAATAGTAGATCTTGCAAAAAAGGCTACACTTATTGAAAAACATTATGATTGCCCGATGGATATAGAGTGGGCAAAAGATGGAGTAGATGGATGCTTGTATATTCTTCAAGCTAGGCCCGAAACAGTTCAAAGTAACAATGGAAATTCAATACAAAGATTTACATTAAAAAATCATTCACCTGTACTATCTAAAGGTAGAAGTATTGGACAAAAGATAGGGACTGGTCCAGCAAAAATTATTAGAAATGTTAAAGAAATGCAACGGATTCAGAAGGGAGATGTTCTGGTTTCTGATATGACCGATCCAGATTGGGAACCTGTTATGAAAAAAGCTTCTGCAATCGTAACTAATCGAGGAGGACGAACCTGTCATGCTGCGATTATAGCGAGAGAACTTGGAATACCAGCAGTAGTTGGTTGTAATGACGCAACTAAAACCATTTCTGATGGAGAAATTGTAACTGTAAGTTGCGCTGAAGGTGATGAAGGATTTATTTATAAAGGCCAATTAGATTTTGAAGAACAGAATATTGAATTAGATGGACTTCCTGAAATACCAGTAAAGATCATGATGAATGTTGGCAACCCTGATCGTGCATTTGATTTCACTAATATCCCTAATCATGGTGTAGGACTAGCTAGATTGGAATTTATAATCAATAGAATGGTTGGTATTCACCCAAAAGCATTGCTGCAATATGAAAAAAATAATAAAGAAATAAAAGAAGCTATCAATGAACAAATGGCTGGTTATGATGATCCTATTGATTTTTTTATAAATAAATTATCTGAAGGAATATCGACGATAGCTGCAGCTTTCTCACCAAAACCTGTAATTGTCAGATTATCTGATTTCAAAACTAATGAGTACTCAAACCTAATAGGTGGAGAGAATTTTGAACCTAAAGAAGAAAACCCAATGTTAGGATTTAGAGGTGCAGGACGATATGTCTCTAAAGAATTTCAACCATGTTTTGAACTCGAATGCCGAGCCATAAAAAAAGTCAGAGAAGAAATGGGGCTAAAAAATGTGGAAATTATGATTCCATTCGTAAGAACAATAAAGCAAGCAGAAGAAGTAATAGATTTACTTGCTAAAAATGGGTTAGAAAGAAAAAAAGATAACCTAAAAATAATTATGATGTCAGAGTTGCCCTCAAACGCTCTTTTAGCTGAGGATTTCTTAAAATATTTTGATGGAATGTCAATCGGCTCAAATGATCTGACTCAATTAACACTTGGATTAGATAGGGATTCCTCATTGGTAGCGGATATTTTCGATGAACGTGATGAA
>Ga0257111_1000355_pt1 | contig 19257 bp, 20 predicted proteins | sample LP_taG_6_FD_191567 | JGI IMG/M metagenome (GOLD analysis project Ga0257111, IMG submission 191567) | Marine microbial communities from Northeast Subartic Pacific Ocean, Canada - LP_J_2015_P26_500m | ecosystem: Environmental > Aquatic > Marine > Oceanic | place: Canada: Northeast Subartic Pacific...
ACAGATATTTAAGCTTTTATTTGTTATAAAGAGAAAAAAGTTATTTTCTTAAAAATGGAGGAATATCTAAATCGTCTGACTGACCACTTTTCTTTTGAATATTAGATGAAGATGAAGGACCCCTAAAAGGTTCTTTCGTTTCAGACATTCTAGGTGTGGGTTTATCTGTTACTGGGAATCCAGTACCAATTATTGTTATACGCATTTCATTTTCCATTTTTTGGTCGGTAACAGTACCAAAGATTATATTGGCATCTGGATCAACTACTGAAGAAATAGTCTGGGATGCTTGTTCTATTTCACTAATTGATAGATCTGACCCTCCTGTGATATTGAACAAAACCCCTTTAGCTCCATCTATTGTTTGTTCTAACAACGGGGAAGATATTGCCATTTCAGCAGCTTCTATTGCTTTGTCTTGACCTTTTCCTGTTCCTATGGCCATCCAAGCCGGACCTGCATTCTTCATTATGGTGGTAACATCAGCAAAATCCAAATTTATTTCTCCTGGAATTAAGATTAATTCTGCAATAGATTGAACTCCCTGCCTTAGGACATCATCTGCTCTTCTAAATGCCATATCCATAGATATATTTGTTTCAGTTGCCAACAATAATCTATCATTAGGGACTATAATAAGTGTGTCGCATTCTTGTTCTAATCTTATGATACCTTCTTCAGCTTGTTTAATTCTCTGATTTCCTTCAAATGCAAATGGTTTTGTAACAACTCCAACTGTTAAGGCTCCAGCATCCTTGGCTACACTTGCTACAACTGGAGCTCCACCTGTACCTGTGCCTCCTCCCATACCTGCAGCTATAAACACCATGTCTTTTTCATTTACTATTTCGAGAATATGTTCTCTGTCTTCTTCATGGCAAAGTCTCCCTTTTTCTGGATTACCTCCTACTCCCATGCCTCTGGCCAATCTATCTCCCACTCTTAATTTTTGAGGAACATCTGAATTAGATAAGGCCTGAGCATCGGTATTAACAGCAACATACTCTATATGAGGGATTTTATTTCTATACATTCGATTAACTGCATTAGAACCACCTCCCCCAACTCCTATCACTGCAACTTGAGCTTGTCCTATTTCTATTTTTTCTTCAACCAAATTTGCTCTACCTTTTTCCAATTGATTTTATTTTTTTGAAAAATCCTAATATATTCATTTTAACACTAGTTCGTATATTTGAGCCAAATTTAGTAATACTTGAGATCTCAATATTTCCCTTCCTTCCAGTAGATCCATTATTTATTTGACTGGTGAATTCTGCATTGAAATCGATATTATGCATATAATTTGCCATAGACAATGATGTTAATGACTCTAATGAAAGATTTTCTCCTAAAAATTTCATATTTTTTGTATCTGCAAGCCTAGTCTTTGCTTGAAAAATATACCTCGCCTGTGCAACTATTCCATCTGTTTTACTACCTCCTCCAGTTAAAATAATTCTTTCAGGGAGATTTTGTTGTCCTAGATTTTCTACAATTTCTTGTTTTATCATGGTGAATATTTCTACAACTCTTTCTTTCAACACTTGCGAAATTTGCCTTTTAGTTATTTCAGTTGTTTTAGTTGAATCTTTATCTTTAATGATTATTTTTTCAGCTATTCTTTCGTTTTCTGGTGTACAACTTGTTTCAAGTTTCAATTGGTTTGCAAAGTCTAAATTTGTTGAAAAAGCGATAGATAAATCTGAAGTAAATTGATTCCCTCCAACTGGTATAGAACCTGTATACACTGGGTTACCCTTCTTAGTTAAACAAAAATCAGTTGATGCTGCACCTATGTCTATGATTAATGAACCTATTTCTTTTTCATCAGCATTTAGAAGAAAAGAAGATGAAGCGATTATTTCGGAAATCAAATATTTAGGTTGAAGTCCTGATTCAAATATCATAGATTGTACTAAATCAATTTGATTTCTCTCTATATTTACATAAAGGTTATGAACTCCTATTTTTTTTGAATGCATCCCAAGAGGATGTCTAATTCCTTCCATACCATCTAAGCTATATTCCAGAGGTATAATATGTGTCGTGTTATGGTCAATAAAAGAATTTATTTTGGGATTATTTTTTGATAATAAACTTATTTGTTCTTGTGTTATGATTTCGTCATCTTTATCTGTTTGCATAGATGATTGAATAATGACTGAATTATTTGAAGATCCTCCAAATCCTATGTTGCAATAGTCGATTTCTTTCTCTATATTTTTGAAATCTCTTACAAGATTTTTTAGTTGGTTAGTAACTACAATTCTATTTTCTTCATTAAAAGTATCTCGTACCGGTTCGGCATAGGTTTTTTCTGCATAAAAAAGTATTTCAAAATTTGTGATTGTTTTTTCCGTTAATAATAATCTACAAGAACTGGATCCTAAATCCAAAGATAATATTTTACTCATTTTTTATTCTCTCCGCTACTCTTAATTTTGCACTCCTGCTACGCCTGTTATCCTGTAATTCATTTATTGAAGCGATCAATGGTTTTTTTGTAATAATTTTAATTTTTGGTTTATGGTTACATTCACATTTTGTTATATTTGGTAGGCAAATACAATATTTTGATTCTTTTTTAAAAAAGTTTTTTACTATCCTGTCTTCTAGAGAATGATATGAAATGACTGCTATCCTTCCACCTTCTCCTAGAATATCCAATGATTGATCAAGAGCTTTGTGTAGTGAACTTAATTCTTCGTTGATATATATCCTTAGTGCCTGAAAAGTTTTTGTTGCAGGATGTATTTTGAAATTACTTGTTTTAATTCCTTGTTTTATTAATTCTGCTAATTCATCTGCGAATTCTAAAGGGCGATTATTTACTATAATTTCTGCAATTTTACGTGCTTTTCTATCCTCACCAAAATCAAAAATAATATCTGCTAGTTCTTTTTCACTAAAAGTATTAATAATGTCTTTAGCAGATAATTTTTGTTCATAAGAAAATCTCATGTCTAATGGATCATGTCTTTTAAAAGAAAATCCTCTTTTTTCCGTATCTAATTGCAAAGAAGAAACACCTAAATCGAATAAAATTCCATGACAAGGAATGAAATTTTCTTTCATGCAAATCCTTTTTATGTTTTTGAAATTATCATTAACAATTGTAGTTCTATCTGAAAAACTAGTTAGTCGATTTTTTGAAACTTCTATTGCCTCATGATCTGCATCAATCCCTAAAATTTCTCCTCCTGGATCACTTGCTTTTAAAATTGATTTTGCATGCCCTGATTCACCAAGTGTTGCATCGACAAACCTACCTCCAGGTAATACATTTAACATCTTAAGTATTTCTGGTATCATCACTGGTTTATGATGTATTCCCAAGTCTTCCAAAATCAATAAAATCTCCCAATAAATGAAATAATTTTCAATTATAAAGTATTAATGTTCTCATTTTTTATGTTTTTATTTCAATTGAACTTCAAAACGACTTTATGTAAATTATTAAATAATGATTTAAATTTTAATCTATTAATAATGAAAAAATTAGCTGTTATAACAATTTCTGATTCACGCTCCTCTGACGACAAACTTGAGGATTTAAGCGGAGATAGAATCATTGAAATACTTTCTGAAAAGAATTTTTCTCTTCATGAAAGGATTCTGGTTTCCGATGAAATATCTGAGATTTCTCGTAGCTTTAAAATATGTCTTAGTAATAATGAAGTAGATTTTATTGTAACAACAGGTGGTACTGGCATTTCACCTAGAGATATAACACCAGAAGTAACCAAAAAATTTATCAATAAAGAAATCCTTGGCGTATCAAATGAAATTAGAACTAGATTCCAAAAAAAATTACCCACATCAATTTTATACAGAGGTTTATGCGGTATTGCAGGAAATAAATTGATTTTGAATTTACCAGGGAGCCTAAATGGAGTAGAGGAAGGATTATCTGTAATTATTCCTCTATTGGACCATATTTTTGATTTGTTGTCTGGAAACACGGAGCATTAAATTGATCAATATTGACATAATTACTTTATTTCCAGAAATTTTTGATCAATTTTTAATTGCTTCACCTTTAAAAAAAACTTTTGATCAGGGATCTATAGAAGTGACAATTCATCAATTGAGAGATTTTGCAAAAGATAAGCATAATAAAATTGACGATAAACAATATGGAGGTGATCCAGGAATGGTTTTGATGGCTCAGCCTCTTATAGATTGTGTTGAACACATCGAAAAGATTAGAAATTCAGAGGTTTTTACTGTTCTTTTATCTCCTCAAGGAGAAAGAATCAACCAAAGCATAATAAAAAAAATGTCCTTATCAAAAAATGTAATTTTAGTATGTGGTAGATACGAAGGAGTAGATGAAAGATTTATAGAAGAAAAAGTTGATTGTGAATTGTCTATAGGGGATTTTATTGTATCAGGGGGAGAATTGCCTGCTTTAATTGTTCTAGAAGCTTTGTTAAGATTAATTCCAGGTGTTTTAGGTGATCATAAATCTATGTTGAACGACTCTTTTGGAGTAAATTTTTCAAATAAATTGAAAGGCCCTGTTTATACGAGACCTAAAGAAGTTAGAAATAAGAAAGTTCCAGATGTATTGCTTTCAGGAGATCATAAAGAAATAAATAAATGGAGACATAATATATCTAAAGATCGAACAAAAATCAGAAGAAAAGATTTATAATAAAGAAGAACAAAATTTACTATCTATTAAATTCACTTAGATGTTATTATTAATTCTTTGTGTGTTTAATAAATTAATTTAGAAATCATCCGATGGCAGAAGAAAAAAATAAAGAAGCCCCCAAGGTATCAGAAACTAAAGAAGAAGCTCCTGTAGAAGCCCCCAAGGCATCAGAAGCTAAAGAAGAAGCTCCTGTAGAAGCCCCCAAGGCATCAGAAGCTAAAGAAGAAGCTCCTGTAGAAGCCCCCAAGGCATCAGAAGCTAAAGAAGAAGCTCCTGTAGAAGAAGAAATTCCTGTAGAAGAAGAAATAATAGATTATTTAGGGAAGAGAAATAGTAACATGAAAATTGATTCTTTTTCAAGTGGAGATACCGTAATTGTCAATTTATTAATAAGAGAAGGGGAAAGAGAAAGAATTCAATCTTTTCAAGGAAATGTCATCAAGGGTTCACATATAAATGGAAAAAAAATCTTTCCTGGCAAATCATTTACTGTTAGAAGAATTTCCTCAGGAGTTGGAGTTGAAAGAACTATCCCAATATCTTCCCCCTTTCTTGACTCATTAAAAGTTATAAGAAGGGGAAAAGTAAGACAATCAAGATTATATTATCTTAGGTCTCTTACGGGTAAAAAAGCAAGAATAAAAGAAGCAAAATAATTTGGTGTCACATGACAATATTACCCATTCGATTATTCCCTGATCCAATTTTGAGAAAAAAATCAAAAGAAATTGAGAATATAGATTTAGAAATTCTTGAATTTAGTAACAACATGTTGGAAACAATGCAATATGCAAAAGGGATAGGACTAGCGGCACCTCAAGTAGGTCGTCTTATACGACTTATTACTATACAAATACCTGAATGTGACCCTATTATAATGTTTAATCCATACATAAATAAAAAACTAGGCAAAAGAATGGTTTCTGAAGGTTGCTTAAGTGTACCTGGATTTACAGGAATTGTTGAAAGATCTATATCAATATCAGCAACATATATCGATAAAACTAAAGGAAAAATACAACTTTCAGCTACAGAATTATCATCACAAGCAATTGAACATGAAATTGACCATCTTAATGGCATTATGTATTTAGACCATTTAGAAAGTCACGAAAAATTACATAAAACTGGAATTACTCCAGATGACTTACACTGGCATGATGTAGCCTATAAGGTTAGGATTAACAAAGATAATGCGACAAAAACGGATTTAGTAACAGAAGGAATCATTGAAAGAAAAATTGAATTGTCTAAAATAAAGTCAGACGGTTCAATTGAAGAAGCTTCTTTCGATATATAAAAAATATTTAATTATGTAGAGGTATGATTTTGCTTAGATTTAAAGGGATTGTAATAGTAATAATTTGTATAATAATTGCCGCTTTGGTTATATTAATTAATCCACTAAAAATTAATAATTGGGAAAGAGGAAACAAGGATACAATGTTTGGTATGGTCTTAGGTTTAGATCTTATTGGTGGAACTCATTTGGTTTATGAAATCAAATCCAAGACAGGAGAGAATCCTTCAGTTGATGATGCCGAAGGTGTCAGAAAAATAATTGAAAAAAGAGTTAATGAATTTGGAGTTAGTGAAGCTAATGTGCAGCTAATAGGTACACCGCCAGATAAAATTCTTATTCAAATACCATCTCAAAGTCAAGATAAAATAACTTTTTCTTTTGCTAATGAAGACCCAGAAATAAGTTTAATTACTGAAAAAATCAAGGAAATGGGAATTGTGGATTTTCAAATTGAAAAAGTAGAAAATGATTTTGTTTTGACATTTAATACTTCCTTGGATCAACAAAAGATTGAAGAAATAAAATTTTTTGTTATGAACTCTCTTGAAGTTGTTGTAAAAATCAATTTTTCTCCCAAAAGAATTGAATTACCAACAGGAGAAACAAAATTAGAATTTCCTAATAAATTAGACATAGACGCAGTATTAGAGAATGAAAAGATCGAATACTTGTCATTTACTTCAAAAGAATTTGGAGCATTTGAATTTAGCGTTATTAACTATGGTTATGATAAAGATAGTATGAAAGAAAAGATTCTGTCTGCACTTTCAAAACTTGATTATAATTTAGTGAATTTACAGGCTGATGGAGCATTGAATACATTTGTAGCCAGCGGAGGAATTCAATCTGCAAAAAGATTAATTGGTTCAACTGCACAATTGGAATTTAGAATTAGGGAATGTGGAGATGCCAAACCAGAAGAGTTGGATGAAAATGTTTGGGAATTGGTTAAATGTTTTGATCCTCAATATTACAATGAAGTAGCGACTGGATTAGAATCAAAAAATTTGACTGACGCTTCTCCAGGAACAAATGCAGAAATTTCCCAACCTGTTGTTAATATAACTTTTGATGATGAAGGATCAGATACTTTTTATGAAATAACAGATAGAATTTCAAGAACTGGAGATCTTTTGGCCATATATCTTGACGATGAAGAACTCATAACTCCTGGAGCCGATAAAGCTATTTCCGGTGGAAGGGCATACATATATGGAAGAGATATCAACGCTACAAGAGCACGAGAAATAGCTATTCAATTAAGATCAGGTGCTTTACCGGCAACTTTAACTTTAATTCAAGAAAGAAATGTTGATGCAGTTTTAGGATCAGAATCTTTAACTAAGAGTCTTTTTGCGGGATCCATAGGATTTGTATTGGTTTTGTTATTTATGATAGCTTATTATAAAGTACCGGGGGTTGTATCATCTTTAACTTTGATAATATATGTGGTTTTTGTTATGGCCATATTCAAAATCATACCTGTAACGTTAACTTTATCTGGAGCAGCCGCTCTAATTTTATCAATAGGTTTCGCTGTTGATGCTAATATACTAATTGCCGAAAGAATCAAGGAAGAATTGCTTTCGGGTAGGAATCTATTGAATTCTATATCTATTGGATTTAATAGGGCTTGGCCATCAATCAGAGATGGTAATGTTTCTACAATAATTACAGCTATTGTTTTATTTTGGTTTGGTTCAAGATTTTCAACTTCAGTAATGCAGGGATTTGCTTTGACTTTGGGACTTGGAGTTTTGATAAGTATGCTTACTAGTTTTTATGTGAACAGAATCCTTATTGTTATTGTATCTAGATTCAACATTGTAAGTAATACTAATCTGTACATCCCAGTTGTTAAGAAAAATAAAAATTTTGGAGATTAACTTTGAATATCAAATTTAAAAGATTATATGTTTTATATATTTCGGGATTATTAATGATAATTGCTATAATTCTATTGATTTTCCCCGGGTTGCCATTAGGTATAGATTTTACCTCTGGATCAACAATTTCTTACCGATGGGTTGATAAAAATCCTACTCAAGAAGATATAATGTTTGCTTTGAATCAAGCAGGGTTTGAAAATTCTATAGTTCAGTCTATGGGAGAAAAAGAATTTTTTATTCGTACGTCAGAAATAGGAAATACTGGTAAAGAAAAAATAGACAAAATCCTCTTAGAAAAAATACAAGAAAAACCTATAACCCTCGATACTAATACAGTAGGTAGTTCTATAGCTGAAAATACTATAAGAAACTCTATAATTGCTGTATTTGTGGCTTCTTTGTTTGTTATGCTGTATATAATCTACGCCTTTAGAAATATTGAACGATCTTTCCTTTATGCGATATCAGCTATATTAACATTAATACATGATGTTTTGTTAGTTATGGGTATTTTCATAATTTTAAGTTTGGTAATTGGATCTCAAGTAAATTCTATTTTCATTGTTGGCATTTTGACAGTGATTGGATATTCTGTAAATGACACAATTGTGATTTTTGATCGTATACGAGAGAATCAAATTCTCAACCGATCAAGAGAATTTATTGATACTGTTAATAAATCAGTAAAAGAATCTATTACAAGATCATTGGGAACTTCTATCACTACCTCTACGGTAATATTATCAATGCTTTTGTTTGGAGGACAATCTTTAAGAGATTTTTTGATAGTATTATTACTAGGTGTAATAATAGGTACCTATAGTTCTATATTTGTTGCTTCTAACTTACTTATTTTATGGAGATATGGTCCAAAGAAATAAACTAAGTTTTAGTTCTTATTATTAATTTTTCTTCTTCCATTTTATCCAATATAGCTAAGCAATATTTTCTACTGATTTTTAAATTTTCTCGGAGAATATTTATGTTGATTTTTTTATGCTTTTTATTGAGTTCAAGTACTTTGGATTTGATTTTATTGAAGGAATTAAAAGAATAATAAATATTATTGGATGATTGTATTATGGCTCCAGTTTTTATTAAATAATTTAGTAATTCTTTGTTAGGATGTTTATCTGTAGGGGGATTAAATGGATTTTCTTCCAGTGATTTTATGTAAGAATCAATTTCTCTTTTATCTTTTGATAGGATATCGATTCTAAAATTTAGATTACTTATTACTCCTTCCTTTAAAATTATCTTTTTTTGATATATTAATTGCCTAATAGATATTCTGTTTTCAATACTTTCGTTAATAATAGAAGCTGAGATTCCATGTCTTAAAGGATATTGTTTATGATATTCATTTATTTTTAAAAACATTGTTTTAGCTAAACCCATTATAAATTGCTTTTTGGCTAAATATTGATTCTTATTTTTCAATTGAAATGTAGTTATCTCTGTTTTTTCAATATTATTAAATATTTTGTTTTTAGATAATCCAGACAAAGTTTGAAGTCTTTCAATGCTAACGATCTTTTTTTCCTGAATAATAGTTTCTAATTTTTTTTCAACATGTGCATTGATATTTCTTAAATAATAGATTAATTTTTCATTATTGAAATTACTTAGGTTTTCTACACATATTATTTTGCCTCCACCAACTGTTCCCATATTGTTTCTAATGATAAAATTGTCATTATTAAAAATTGCTAAATCCTTTTTTAACATTATTTTGTAGATTTTTTTCTCACTATTTATTTCATATATAATTCTAATTTTTCCTGGAGATCTATTAGTTCCAGTATGAAAAATTATTTCTGATTTATTTTTTAATTTCTTATTTGGATTAATTGTTGAAATTTCACCATAAAAAGTTTTTGCTTTTACAAAATAATTTTCTGAACATATTATATCGCCCTTTTTGATTTCATTTTTTTCAATATTATGTAAATTTAATGCGCATCTAGATCCTGGTTTAACTTTCTCTATATTTTCGTAAAAAGATTCTATTTTTTTTATTTTTATTTTTTTGTTTGCTGGCATCAATCTTAATGGAGTATTTATTTCAAGATCATTTCCAAGTAAAGTACCAGTTACTATTGTTCCTTTTCCAGGTAATGAAAACACTCTATCTATTGGTACCCTTACAGGTAAACCTTCAAAAGTTTTTTTCTCTTTGAACATTTTTTTTATTTCAGATTCTAAGATTGTTATTCCTTCTTTAGTCACACAGGATAAGTTTATTATTTTAGATTTCTTATATTTTCCATTTAAAAAAGATGTTTTTATTTCGTTTTCTGTTTTTTCTATTTGTTCTTTGTTGGATAAATCTATTTTATTTATAACAATAATCAAGTTTGCAATGTCAAGAGATTTTATAATTTCAAAATGTTCTATGGTTTGTCTTTGGATTCCTTCAATGGCTGAGATTACCAGAATAACCAGATCTACTCCGTAAGCACCTCTAATCATATTGTGTACAAAATTTTCATGCCCTGGAGCGTCTATTATGGAGCAATAATTTTTTTTATCAATTTTGTATTTTGCATAACCTAACTCAATAGAAATTCCTCTCGCATTTTCTTCAGGTAAGCGATCTGTATTGATGCCAGTTAATTCTTTAGCTATTGCAGTTTTTCCATGGTTTATATGACCAGCAATACAAATTGAAAACAATTTATTCTACAAAACTTTCCGCGACTTCATTGGCAAAAAGTTTTCCTTTCTCTGACAAGTAATATCTGTCACTGTTTTTTATCAAGATTTCATTTTCTATGTATTTTTTTATTTTATTATAGTATGAATTATCAAAATCTATGCCAAAATACTCAGAAAATTCTTTTTTTGATATTCCGTCTGACAATCTTAGTCTCAGCATTAGATATTCAATGATATGATTTTTTTTTATTTGGTTTTCATATAGATCTAACATTCCGTTATTATTCAAATATTGTATTTTTTCATTTATGGATTTTTTATTTTGTTTTTGTCCAAAAAAGTCTATGTATTTTTTTGGTGATTTTATAATGCTGAACCTTTTTTTATTTATGTAAGAATGAGCCCCTGGACCAATTCCTATGTACGGGTCTAATTTCCAATATTTCATATTGTGGAGCGATCTTTTTCCTTTTAAAGACCAATTGGAAATTTCGTATTGCTCATATCCGTTTTCTTTTAATAATTTCATTGTTTTCTCGTACATTGTTGCTGACAACTCATCACCAGCTACCTCTAAATTTTTATTTATCACCTGTTTTTCAAGTAATGTACCTCTTTCGACCTGTAGAGAGTATGAAGAGAAGTGATCTGGTTGCTCATCTATTAGTTTTCTAAGAGTATTTGTATATGAATTTATACTTTGATTTGGCAAACCATATATTATATCTACTGAGCAATTATCAAAAATAGATTGCAAAGTTTTCAAAGAATTTATGGCGGTGTTTGCATTGTGTCTTCTGTTGATAATCTTTAATTCTTTGTCATCAAGTGATTGAATTCCTATTGAACTTCTATTTATTCCTGATTTTTCCCATAATAAAGCCTTCTGATGAGTTACATCTTCAGGATTTATTTCAATAGTTATTTCACTTCTTTTATTTAAATTAAAATTCCCCCTAATATGTTCGATAATGTTATGAATAATTTTTTGATCAATGTATGAAGGTGTCCCTCCTCCTATAAAGATTGAATTGACAATGTAATTACTGTTGGTAATAGACCAAAATTCTATTTCTTGATAAAGAGCTTCGCTAAAATCATTAATTAAATTTTCAACCCCGGTATATGTATTAAAATCACAGTAGGTACATTTTGTATGACAAAAAGGAATATGAACATATATTCCTAAGTTCGAAATACTATCTAATTTGGCGTCCATAGACCACTATCAGTTTTATCAGATTCGTCTTTTTTTTCTGTTTCTTGTTGAGTATTATATTGATTTCTAATTTTTTCTTCCATTTCTTGTTGAGCTTTTTTAATCCATTGCGCAACCATATCTAGTTCCGGAGGTGAGATGATAAATTTTTCTATATTTTCTGGAATCTTTATGTCTTGATTACCAGTAAAAATTAATGCCGATTCTCCTTCATCTATATTATTATTTAATGAATTTTTTATATAATCGAACCTTTTTTCAGATTCTTTTTTTAGTTCATTTGTAATCGTATCAGCCACTTCTTGACTCATCAAACCAACATTTAAACATTTAGACCAATCTACGACTTTTAGTAATATTTCTTTATCTTCAAGTTGTTCAAAAATCGCTCCTGATTTTGTTCGGATTTCTGCTATTTGCCAGGCTCCTAAACTTCCTTCTTTTACTCCTATAGAAAGATCTTCTCCTTTACCTGGAATTCCTTCTACAAATATCTTGTTTATTACTCCAGCCTTTTTCTCAAGATTTGAGAGATTAGTTTCAACTGCGTCCCAGTATTTTTGTATGATATCATGAAGTTCTTTCGGAGCTTCCAATGGAGCCTGAATCAGTATGCATACATAAACTTTTTTTTTACCTAGTATATTCTCTACAGAAGGTTTTTGTATTTTTCCTAATTTATCATTCAAATTTATTTCCTTATTCATACTGAAAACAAAAAATTTATAATATCTCCATCTTGAACTATATAATCTTTGCTTTCTTGTTTTAATTTTCCTAGTTTTTTTGATTCAACTAGTGAACCAATACCTATAAAATCATTGTAATTGATAATTTCGGCTCGTATAAATCCTTTTTTGATATCTGAGTGGATTTTTGCTGCAGAATTTACAGCATTTGTTCCGTTTTGTATTGACCAAGATCTAACTTCATCCTGTCCGACTGTCATAAAAGAAATCAATTGAGAACTCTTATATGCAAGATCTGTAATTTTATTTATAGCTGATTCTCCTAATTCGTAATCTTTCCTGTATTCTTCTTGTTCTTTTTCATCTAGTTGGCTTAGCTCTTCTTCAAGCATCGAATTTATTATTGTTACATTTTCAAGAGTAATTTTTTCAATGCTATTCAATGTTTCATTTAATAAATCTGAATTATCATCAGATGAGTTAATAACTATACTTATAGGTAAGTTCGATATAAAGAAAGTATCTTTTATCGCTTCTTTTTGTATAGTACTTAATTTTATATCTTTTATTAAAACTCCTTTCTCTAATTCTTGTTGAATTGATTTCAATGAATTAATCATATCGTCTATTCTTTTTTGTGCTACTGACTTCAATCCTTTTTTGTCATTTGTCAATCTTTCAATTCTTTTTTCAATTAATTCAATATCTGCAAATGCTAATTCAAACATAATGGTTTTCAAATCTCTAATATAATCTACGGTGTTCAATTCGTGAGGAACTGTATCATTGTTAAATGCTCTGATAACTATCATTAGTTGATCAATCTTTTGCATCTCTTGAAGCAAATACTTAGGGATAAAATAATCTTTTAATGTTGACATAGATTCTTTGAAATCTATAAATTCTAATTCTGAATAAGTCGTTTTTTTTGGTTGGAAAACATTTTTCAACTTTTTGATTCTTATATCAGGCACTTTAGCAATCCCTATGGAATTTGCCCTATTATTATCGGTTTTGTTCTTTGTCATGTTATTGAACAAACTAGATTTTCCGGAAAAACTTAAACCCACAATTCCTATTCTCATAAATATACTTTCTTAGTCTAAATTTTTAAATTTACCGTCAATAATTTTTTCATTTTCATCTTTGTCTTTTTTAGACTTATACTCACTTTTAGTTAATAGATACTTGTAGATTAGAGATGAAAGTGAGAAAACAATCAGATCATCTATTTGTCCTAGTATAGGTATTAGATCCCTTATTATATCAAAGGGCCAAATTACATAAAATATACCTACCAAAAAAATAATTTTTTTAGAAAATGGTATTGAGAAATTAAATAGACTTGTAATCAAATTGATTATGAAAATTATCAATCTTGGTATTATTAATACAAAATTATTCATTTTATTTGTCTAACATATTTATATATCTATTTTAAATTAAAAAGTAATAATTATTTATAAGTAACTGGGTAAGATTTGATTAACTTATTACATGGTAATGATGAATTTTCTTCAAATGAATTTCTAAAAGGGATTGTTGAACAAAAAAATATATCTGAATTTGATTTAAACGTCGTTGATACAAATGATCTGACAGAAAATAAATTTAAAGAAAATATTTGTACAATTTCTTTATTTGGAACTAATAGGTTAATAATTTTTAATTATTTACTTTCAAAAATCAATTCAACTAAAGAAAAAAACTGGGAAAATTTTATAGATATCTTACTAAATAAACCCTCTACAAACGAAGTGGTTTTTTTTGAAAAAGTTGAGATAAATTTAAAAAAGAATTATTTTGCTAAATTAAATGATATATGTCAAATCACCTTGTCAAATATGCCTACTGGTAGAGGCTCTTGGGATTTAAATAGAAAATGGATCATAGAAAGACAAAAGAAATATAATTTAAAAATCTCTAACGAAGGAATAAATAAATTGGTAGAATTGCTTGGAAGTAATTATAGGTATATTGATAACGAATTGCAGAAACTAAGTAATTTTAACCCAGATGGTAATATAAGCATTAGTGACATAGAAATAATGGTGTCAGGAATTAAAGAAGATTCCATTTTTGAGTTAATCGATTTTATTATGGTTAAAGATAATTTGAAAGCATCTAAAATATTGGATAATTTGATTGAACAAGGCAATAGTTTCTTCAACATTATAAATATGATCGCAAGACAGGTTAGACTTATTTTAATAACCAAAGATTTACTTAAAATGAAAGTTAATAATCTCGATATAAAACGTCAGATTCAAATTTCTTCTGACTATGCATTCAACAAAATTATTACTCAATCCAAAGAAACAGAAGAAGTTAGATTGAAAAATAGTTTGAGATTATTGTTAGACATAGATGTTGATATAAAAAGCGGGAATAAATCTGAAAAAGAATATATTAAAAAATTGATTTTTTTACTATGAAGTTTCTTGTATTATTATTAATATTTTCTTTTGTTTCTTGCGAAAAAAACGAGGAACAACATTTTTTATTTGATGATAACAAATCAAATGTCTACTCTGCAGAAGCATCACTTTCTTTGTACTTAAACTCACAAAATTTAATGAAACAACAAAAATACAAAGAGGCAGAAAAATCTTACGAGAAACTACTTAATATTGAACCAAATTTCTCAAAAGCATGGGAAGGACTTGCAGAATCTAAAATTATGCAAGGAGATTTTGAAATCTCCATAGAATATTTGAACAATGCTATTATACTTAATTCTAATATTTCTACTCATTATTCAATAAGGGCACTCGTAAATTATTATTTAAACTTGTTTGATAAAGCTATAAAAGATGCAACATTAGCTAATTCGATAGATCCAAAAGATACATTAGCCCTAATTGTTTTGGGAGCTATAAAATCTTTCGAAGGAGATATGGTAACTTCAAATAATTATTATGAAGAAGCAATTCAAATATCACCAGATGATTCATCTATATTTTTTTGGAGAGCGAAAAGTTTAAGGTTCAATGAAATGTATGAAAATGCATTGAAAGATTTTAATAAAGCAATAATTATGGATAGATCTAGAGCTTCTTATTTTTATGAACGAGCCGTTTTATATATTCAAACAAATGAACTTGATAAAGCAAAATCTGACTTAGAGGAATCAATTGAAATCTCTAAAAATCCGAGAAATTCATTGATGTTAGAAAAATCAAAATTATTATTAAATTCTTTAAATAATGAATAAAATCCTTATATATATTTTATTGTTAATTTTTCTATTTCTAAATGTTTGTTCTAAAACATTAGCATTTGAAGGAAAAATTTATAGTATTGAATCAAATAATTTTTACAATATAGATTACATTGAGCTGATAAATGAAAAACAGATCATACAAAAATTTAAGATCATTAAGCAACTTGATGCACATTTAGCACCTTCACATATGAAAGAACATATGCTTAATGCAGATAATGTTATAGTTGAATACAAAAATATTAATGGTGAAAAAATTGTGGATACATTAGAAATATCGGGGCATTAATTTTTCAATACGTCTTTTTTGATTTCCTCATAGTTTGTAAATCCCTGATATCTTTCTACTAGAAATCCGTTTGAATTTATTAAGAAAGTCCAAGGCTCATCTTCTAATCCGAAACTCTCAACTGCTTTATTTACTATACCCACAGATAAATTGCCTTCCTTTTTGATTTCTTCAAAATTACTCCAGATTTCAACATGAATAAAGATTAAACTCTCTGAAAATTCTTCATATAATTTTTTCATCTCTACAATTTGCGGGGCGCAAGTTCCTGTTTGGCACAAACCAGGGGTATTGAAAAAAATAACTATTGGTTTATCTAAATTTAAAGCATCATCTAAACTATATTTGTAAAATATTTCATACGGTGTAGGATCTGTGGTTATAGAATTTATATCTGCTAAATTTGTATTTGGTGTTTTTATGCTAGAAATTTTATCTCCAATGAATGGAACTTTACTGTTAGTTTTAACTAAAAGTGTAGCTTTATTGGTTAAATTATTGTGTTTGTCTTTAGCATAGATTTCCCAGTATCCTTCTGAAGAAAAATTAATTTTAGTAATTAAAACATATTTATTATTTGGCCATTTAACCACATTGAAATTTTCTATAATTTTTCTATTTTCTTTGTCTAATTTTTTATATGACAATTCGATATTATCTTTTAAACTTGTCCCATCACTATCTATTATTGACAGAGCGATTCTATTTTGACCTACATTGATATTATTTGTTATAAGAAATAAAGAGATAAATTTATCATTATTTCCACAAGAAATAGTGATAAATAATAAAATTATCAACAATATTACTTTTCTCATTACTTAATGGTTAACATTTTGGTGGGATTAGCATGTACCATTTTGGTTATATTTTTTTTATCAATTTTTCTAGCTATCATCCAAGGGATTATGTGGTTTATAATATGATCAAATCCGTGCCCACCGAACTCTTTGAGTCTATGTTTCGTACAGATATCATGAGCCAGTAGTATTTTATCTTCAAATCCAAGATCTATTAAAAATTCGATCATATTTATTCTTTCATGATCACCTGGCATATATGTTTCAGGTGCCAGTGGATAGAAAGGACTATCATGTCCCCATAGATCTAAATTAAGATAGACTCCAGTATCTGCAGTTTCTTTTAGTATTTTATTGTCAAAAATTGTTCTATCAATATGCCCCATTACGACATTATCTAAGTCGGCTCCTAATTCATCTATATATTTTATTATCTCCAGAGGAGCAATTTGATTCCTTCCTGGATGAATCAATAATGGCAATCCCGTCTCTTTATGAGCTAAAACTGAAGCTTCCATTGAAAGTTTTTCATTTTTGGTCCATGGCCAAGAACAACCTACTTCTCCTATAATTCCCGATTGAACGGTTGAATTATCTACGCCAATTTTTATATCCTTAATAATATTTTCATATAATCCTTCTAAACCATCTTTTGCATATCCTTTATTTTGTGCCAATTCAACATAATACCCGGTACCCATAACTATATTTACACCTGTTTTTTTACTTATGCTCTCTAATTTTATTGGATTTCTACCAAGTCCTATATTTGTTACATCCACAATAGTTTTTCCTCCAGCATTTTTAAAGTAATTTAACTCATTGCAAGCTAAGTTTTCGTCATCATAAACCAAATTATCTTTAGAAGATGCCCAATTGAATCTTATCCATCCAATATTTTCTAATGACAGTTTTTTATCCATCATGTATTTTTCTTTAGGATTAAGTGGTTCTGTAAGTATCGCTTCAAAATTTATCAATATATGGTCATGCGTAGAAGTAATGCCAATTTCTTGAGGATCAATTGGACCTAAAACAGTCATTACTTTTCCAAAATTTTCATTATTTGACATTTTAAAAATCAGGTTCCATGCTTACATCTAATATTCCAATAGGCTTTCTATCGTCAGAATACCACAAAGTATTATCTTTTATGGTCATTCCATGAACTTGTACAGGATGAGGAACTCTGAAACTATCATAAATCCTAGAATCAGAAAGTCTTATTCTAGCTACAATTCCCATTGCAGTATCTGCTACCCAAATGCATCCTTCTTCTTTTGACCAAGCAATTCCATGTACTCTATATCCAGGAACTTTTGTACGACTTATTTCTTTCCAACTCTGAGGGTCCATGACGTGTATATATTGTGAAGGAGGTGATGCGACATAAAGTAAACCTTCTTTCCATTCCAAACCGTGATCTCCTGTGTTTTGATAATTTTCAGAATCGTGTTCTCTTGTAGCATTCATTCCTTGTCCAGGAGATTCAAATATCTCTATAGTCTCGCCAGATTTTGAATCAATTTTATAAATCTTACAATTATATGTAGATGCTACCCAAATATTTCCCTCGTCATCTAATGTTATACCTGAAGATTTAACTGTTTCTGTTTCAAAACTTTTTATAGTCTTACCATTTGTCCAATCTAAGAGATAAACATAATTATTTCCTTGATCAATCACCCATAGTCCTTCTTCGGATGCCTGTAAACCATTAGGCTTAGGTCCAGGACAATTGAAAAGTTGAACTGGATCTGCAATTTTTGTCATATCATTCTCCTTTATTTTCTTTATAATACGATAACTTTTTTCTCTGTATCTTTATTTGACAGAAATTCATTTGACAGATTGACACCACACCCAAAATCATTACTTGCGTAAGCATATCCATTTTCAATTCTTGGGAGTTTATTTACAATTTTTTGATACCATGTATTATTAAATGCTCTCACGGTTTCCTGAATTATTGTATTAGGAACATTTAATGAGAGCTGAATGGAGAAGGCTAGAGTTACAGGACCAACGCAGTCATGAGTTGCTATGGGTATATTATATGATTCAGCCATTGTACTGATCTTTTTAGCTTCAGAAAGTCCTCCTGTCCAAGATATGTCAAACATACATATTGTTGCTGCTCTTTTTTCGAACATCTCTCTAAACTGCCACCTGCTAGCTATGGTTTCAGATGCAGTTGTAGGAATGAAAGTAGATTTTTTAAATTGATATAATATATCAAAATTATCCATAGGTATAGGATCTTCTATCCAGAATGGATTATATGGTTCAACTGACTTTGCTATTCTTATTGCAGATGGTAGATTCCAAAATGAATGTAATTCAAGCATAACTTCCATTTTGCTTTTAAATTTTTCTCTAATTAATCTAAAAGGTTCAGATCCTTCTTCTAGTTCAGCAAGGTCAATCATATTTCCATCATTATTTGGAACGAACTGATCAAAAGGCCAAATTTTCATTGCAGTAAAACCATCCTCTAATAAGCTTTCTGCTAATCCAACTGGAT
>Ga0257111_1000359_pt1 | contig 19156 bp, 15 predicted proteins | sample LP_taG_6_FD_191567 | JGI IMG/M metagenome (GOLD analysis project Ga0257111, IMG submission 191567) | Marine microbial communities from Northeast Subartic Pacific Ocean, Canada - LP_J_2015_P26_500m | ecosystem: Environmental > Aquatic > Marine > Oceanic | place: Canada: Northeast Subartic Pacific...
CGACACACTCTCTTGCTGTCTCTTGGACACTAGAGGCCCGCAGCGATTAGCTTCGTCGAGCGGATCACCTACTGAGTACCGGCCGATTTTCGATGCGATGACCTCGATGACCTCCTCCCTCTTGTCCTCGGGGATAAGCAGCCTGGTCAGCGCTGAGCACTCCTGACCGGAGTTGCCGAAGCAGGCGTAGATGGCCGAGTTGGCAGCCCGCTGGATATCCGCATCGTCGAGCACGATGTTCGCGCTCTTGCCACCGAGTTCGAGCGTGACACGCTTCACGGTTGGCGCGGCGAGCTCGGTGACGCGCACCCCCGCGCTGGTGGAACCCGTGAAGCTCACCATGTCAACGCCTGGGTGGCCGACCATCGTCTCGCCTATCTGGTGGCCGTGACCGGAGACGAGGTTGAACACGCCAGCTGGCAGGCCAATGTCATGGAGAATATCAGCCAGGATGAAGGCGTTGAGAGGAGCCTCCTTGGAGGGTTTGAGAACCATCGTGCACCCCGCGGCGAGCGCCGGTGCTACCTTGCCAATGATTTGGTGGAGTGGGAAGTTCCAGGGGGTGATCATCGCGACCACGCCGATGGCCTCCTTGACTACGAGCGAGTTGCGAACCTCCTCCTCCCACACGAAGCCGTCCAGAATCTTGGCATAGGAGCGCGAGACGACCCGCGGCGTTCCCACCATGGCCATGCGCGAGTACTCTATCGGAGTCCCCACTTCGGCGGTAATGAGTTGCGCAAGTTCTTCGCTCCGTTCATTGATCCCCGCGGACAGCTGGTTCAGCAGCTCGGCGCGCTCCTCGATCGAAGTCTGCGACCAGTCCGGAAAAGCCTCCTGTGCTGCAGCAACCGCAGCATCGACGTCGTTGGCATCGCCTACGGGCACCGAACCGATGCGCTCCTCGGTGGCCGGGTTGACTACCTCGATAGAGCCTTCTCCGTTGGGTCGGACCCACGAACCGCCGATGTAGAGTTGCTCGCGGTCGTGCACGAGCGCCCCACCGTGCGCCTTCTTATGAGATTCATGCACTTCAAGAGCGCCAGCCCTCCTCGCCCGCCATGCCCCTGTCCTCGGAACGGGTCGACGGCGGGGTAGTAGTAGTATCACTCTCTCCAAAGACCTCTTCGAATACTTTCGCCCCCCAGAACATTCGTCCATTGATAGCCACACTGGACCAGTTGATGGCAGACCCCTCATGCGTAGGTGTGGTGCTGACTGGTTCAGGCAAATTCTTCTCGGCTGGGGGCAACATCGACGACTTCTCGGAGGGCATCGAGAACGAGACCATCGGAGATATGGTCAAGGAGATGACCGACTACCTCCACCCCCTCCTACTCAGGATCAAGGGGTCAGACACCGTGTTCGTGTGCGCAATCAACGGTGCCACTGCTGGCGGTGGGCTGGGGCTCGCGCTGTCCGCCGACTACCGTGTGTGCGTTCCCGAGGCAAAGATCGCCGCCGCCTTCTTCACTCTCGGCTTGTCTCCCGACGGAGGCACGACATGGCTGCTACCACGTCTAGTTGGCCATCAGGTGGCAAAGAGGTTCTTCTTCGAAGGCGAGGTGTGGTCCGGAGAGCAGGCGCTCGAACGAGGTGCAGTGGATGAGGTCGTCGATGAGATTGACCTAGTACCTAGGGCAATCGAAGTAGCTAGGGACTGGGGAGGGTGGTCGGTAAACAGCCGAAGGGGCACCAAGCAGCTGCTGGACGCAGCCACCTCAACCTTCTTCGAGACCCAGCTCCAGTTCGAGCAGTCTCTCATGGTTGCCTCGTCTCAGACACCGGACTTTGTAGAGGGTGTCACTGCATTCAAAGAGAAGCGCCCTCCTTCGTTTGGAAATGCAGAGGAGGAGTGAGAGTGGCTCGTAGACTCATCGTCATGCGGCACGCGAAGAGCAGTTGGGACCAACCTAGGCTTCGCGACCACGACCGCTCGCTGAATCCACGTGGCCAGCGCGACGCGCCTCGCATGGCCGACGCGCTGGCCGAGCGCGGCTGGGCCCCCGAACTCATCCTCGTCAGCAGCGCGGTGCGGACTAGGGAAACCCTAGATGGGATGTCGCACCAGTTTGGCGAGGTTCCGACCGAGGTCAGACCCGGAATATATCATGCCGGTGTGCACGACCTCATGCACGAGCTACAGGACATGCTCGGCGAGGGGACTACCATGATCCTAGGTCACAATCCGGGCTCTGAGATGCTCATCAACCACCTGAGCGGCCAGTGGCACATCATGCCCACGGCAGCGGCCGCGCTGCTCGTCGAGTCAGACGGCGGCTGGACGGTGGAGGAAATCCTCCGGCCCAAGGAAATCTGAGTCCCATGAACGTCGATACCATCCTTTGTGAACATGACATCGACCCAGTTCGAGGGTTCCTCCCCGGGACCGACCCAGTCGTGAAACTTCCTAAGGCCTACACAGCATGGGAGCAAGCGGCCGCTGCCTTTGGCGAAGACCCGCTCTCGGCCCGGGCCTCCATAGGGGATTTGCCCGTACTGGACGCGCAACCGCTGCTGGACGACCGCGGTATCTGCCGACGTGCCATGCTGCTGCTGTCGGTACTAGGCAGCGGTTACGTGCATGCCGGCGAAACTCCCGCCGAGCTGATTCCCGCATGCGTCAGCTTACCCTGGAAACAGGTTGCGAATCGCCTGGGTCGACCCATGATTATCTCGCACGCCTCGATCGTAATCGACAACTGGTCCATGGAGGAGGGCGGCGACCCGCGTCGCCCCGAAACCCTGCGCACTCACACGAGGTTCGCAGGCGGCGACGACGAAGACTGGTTCTACCTAGTGACCGTCTCGATTGAAGCTGAGGGCGCTGCAGCCATACCGGCTATCATCGAGGCTAGGATTGGCCTCGAGCAGGGGGACGCCACCACCGTCCCCGGATGCCTCGCTGCAATCACGAATAGGATCTACGCCATTACCGATCTCATGAACCGGATGGAAGAACGCTGCCGCCCCCGTGTATTCTACGACCACGTCCGACCCTATCTTTCCAGCTGGCCGAAGGCGGGAGTGATCTACGAGGGCGTCGACAAGACCCCGCAGCATCTTATCGGGGGCAGCGCCGCCCAGAGTTCGCTGCTTCAGGCCTTCGACGCGGCCATGGGTGTGATGCACGAGGACGACCGCAGTCGCCCCTTCCTGAGAACCATGCGTGACTACATGCCCCCGGCCCATCGCCGGTTCCTCCAGTGGCTAGAATCCGGTCCATCCCTGCAGGACGGGGCTCGTCGAATCGGTGCAACGGACGATTACGACTGTGCTATCGACGCCCTAGATCGATTTCGACGTGCCCACATGGCGATTACTGCCCGGTACATCACCCAGCAGGGCGACGAGTTCGCCGAAGGCACAGGCGGCACTGAGTATGGCACCTTCCTCCGAGTCACGAGGAAAGAGACAACGGATCAGCGACTGAATTAGTCGGAGCAGTCACTACTCCTTGCATCACTACGTGATTGAATGGACACCGCTAGTTAACTCTTGGATACGTTATATGATGAGCCAGCATCCGCAGTTCGATGAACATGAATGGAAAAATAGAGGGCGACTTGAATCGGAAGATGTCTACGGAAGCAGTCCATGCCGGAGAGATGCACGACCCCTCCGGATCACACATTGATCCTATCCACATGACTTCGACTTACGTGTTCGAGAACGCCGAAGCAATTCGGTCCTGGGGCTCCGGGGAGACCGAGGCACACGTCTACTCGAGAGTTGGGAACCCGAACAGAGAATCACTGGCAAGGAAGCTGGCAGCTCTGGAGGGTTTCGGCATGGAGGAGTCGGTAGCGGCGGAGATTTTCGCATCTGGAATGGGCGCCGTCACTTCCTCCCTACTCGGTCTCGCTGGATCGGGAGATCACATAGTTGCTCAGTCAGTACTCTACGGAACTACCAACCATCTGGTTCAGGAGGTGCTCCCGAATTACGGTATCACTACCTCTAGGGTCCCTCTTCTTGAGCCCACCCTGCTCGAGGCGGAGCTAGCCTTGAACCCGAATACCAAGATAGTCTACGTTGAGACGCCGGCAAACCCGACGATGTCGGTAATCGACATTGCCAAGACGGCGGAGATTGCCCACTCGCACGGTGCAAGCGTCGTTGTGGACAACACGTTCGCGACTCCGGTCCTACAGCGCCCCCTCGCCTTGGGTGCAGACGTAGTTGTCCACAGCACTACGAAGTTCATCAACGGTCATGGCACGGTCATAGGGGGCGCATTGGTCAGCAGGGACCCCGACTTCATCGAGAACGGCGGCGGTGCGCTGGTCCGGTACATGGGAGCCGTCCCCAGCCCATTGGACTGCTGGCTCACGAGCATCGGCCTGAAGACTCTGCCACTCAGGATGAGGGAGCACTGCGCAAATGCACGTGCCCTCGCGGAGTTCTTGGAATCACATCAAAAGATCAGGACGACCTACTGGCCGGGCTTGGAGAGTCATCCCCAGCACCTGCTCGCATCTCGTCAGATGGACGATTTCGGGGCTATGATTTCAATCGAGCTCGGAGACTTCGGGACTGCCTCCCGTTTCATGGACGGCCTCTCGATGTCCTCCCTAGCCGTCAGCTTGGGCAACGTGGACACCCTCGTACAGCACCCCGCGTCGATGACCCACAGGCTGATGTCTCCAGAGGACAGGCATGCAGTCGGGATAACTGACGGGATGATCCGGATATCTGTGGGCATCGAAGCCTCGGAAGACATCATTGCCGACTTCGACAGGGCACTAGCAGGACTCTAACTCATTATTATTGTACTAAGCATAGGCTACCTATGGAGTCAGAGATTTGCATAGTATTCCGTAACTGCATCCTCGAGCGAGCTCGCGGCCGAACGCTCGTCAATAGTCAGGGTAGTGCCATCCCGCCGCAGCGCCTCACCATCGACGAAGACGTCGAGCACCCTGCCACCGGAGTAGATCAGGTTGGCGAGAAGCCTTCTACCACCACGGCCCCAAGGCCGCATCCTGATGTCATCGAGGTCCCACGTGACCCAGTCGGTCGAGCCGTTGGTGGCAAGCCCCCAGGTCTCGAACGGATCGAGGATCCTCGCATCCCAGTGGTCGTGGCGCTGAACTAGGCTGGCGGCCTTGGCCTCAGCGCGCATGTCCAGAGCGTTGTTACTCGCCGCCCCGTCGGTGCCCAGACGCACGTCGACCCCCGCTTCCCTCATCGCGGGATAGGACATCGTCCCTCCGCACGCCAGCTTCTGGTTGCTGACGGGGCAGTGGACTGCGTGGGCGTGGTGGCCAGCGAGAATCCGCATCTCCTTCTTGGTGACCCAGCCGCAGTGCGCGCAAACTGTGCCCTCTGTAAAGTAGTCGATTGAGTCGAGGTATTCGATCGGGTACATGCCGTGCTCAGCATGGCAGTCCGCCACCTCCTTTCTGGTCTCCGAGGTGTGGATGCTCAGGGTGCAGCCAGTGTCCCGGGAGATCTCGGAGGCTTTCTTCAGGGTCTCCTCGGAACAGGTGTAGACAGAGTGGGTGCCGATGCCGTAATCGATTCTCTCCGGGCGAGGCGAGCCCTCGGCAATCAGGCGCTCCATTGTGTTGAGCGCCTGTCCCGGCCCCTCGGGGTAGGAGGGCGTCGGGAATTCTGTGATGGGCCCGCAGACGATTCCCCTAACTCCGCTCTTTGAGAGCGTATGGCCGACTACATCTGGGTGATAGTACATGTCGCATGCAAAGGTGGTTCCTGTGGCAATCATCTCCGCGGCCGCGGCCCTCGTGCCCGCCTCCACAAACCCGGCGGTCAGATTCTTCTCGACCGGGAAGATTGAGGTCTCGAGCCACTCCATTAGCGGGAGGGCCTCGCCCATCGACTTGTTGAGGACCATACTGAGGTGGGTGTGCCAGTTCTGGAATGATCGCGTGACCAGACGCATCGAGCCGTCGATGTTCTCGACCACATCCTCGTCACCCTTGCTGGGTGACACGGTGCCGTCCGGATGAAGCAGGAAGTCACCCTGCTGGACCGCGCCATCATGGTCGATCAGCCGGGTTCCCGTGATGCGACGGGTGCCTCCATCCATGAGGGCTCACCGAGGACAATGATACTGAATGTTTGTCCTACTCGCAGACGGCGTTGAGCACGCTGATTGTATCGCCTTCAGCGTTCCTCATCCACGCCTCGATGAGATCTCCAGAGTGCATTGGTCCCACGCCCTTCGGGGTTCCGGTCCACACTAGATCACCCGGCGAGAGGTCGTACCAACCACTCAGGTGCCCCATGATCGAATCCACCGAGTGCACCATCAGTTCGGTCGATGCCTGCTGCTTGGTATCACCGTTCAGAGAGAGTCCGATCTCCACTGCTCTGTTGTCCCACGCCACCCAGGTGCCAAGCACCCCTGAGCCTCGGAAACCCTTCCCCTCGAGCCACGGCCACCCCTTCTTCTTCGCGAGGCTCTGCCGAGTTCTGTTGGTCGTGTCGATGCCGACGCACATTTCGATGGGATTGAGGTCGTCCCCGAGCCGAATCACCATCTCGACCTCGTGGTCGATGTGCTCGTCGGGAGCCAGCAGAGTGACGACGTTTCCCCCGCGCTCGTCGGCTTCGACCATGGCCGAGGGAGGCATAAGGAAGAAGCGAGGATAGTCGGTGATGTCACCGTAGATCTCCTTGGCATGCTCGACGTAGTTGCGGAAGACCGCCCACCCTACGCCCATGGCACCCCGAATCCAACCCTCGTGATTAGCGCATCGGCACCTATTTCTTACTCATCAGATTGAAGGCACGCCCCTGCCGGACAGATTCGATGACCGAGGACCCGTACCGCGTGCTCGACGTCTCTAGGGATGCAACCGATGCCGAGATTAAGCGGGCGTACCGCAAGTTGGCTCGGCAGTACCACCCCGACAGAAATCCCGACGATGCGGCGGCAGAGGAGCGCTTCAAAGCGATACAGGCCGCCTACGAGGCTATCGGCACTGCCGAAGCCCGCAGCGAGCACGACCAGCGCAGGCGCATGGAGGACATGTTCCGAGACGGGAGAGGGAGTTCACCCTTCAGTGGCGGCTTCGGCGGGGTTGACCTAGGTGACATATTCTCCCAGTTCATGGGCGGGCGAGGAGCCACCGCCACACCCGGCCCCGACGTCCGTTTCGAGCAGCACCCCCCACAGCGTTCACAGTCGGTGCAGCCGACACGAGGGGCAGACATCGAGGCAGGGCTGGATATCACTTTGGAGCAAGCTGTCAGCGGTACCGAGGTCAGATTTAGCCACCGCCGCATGAGGCGGTGCGCCAAGTGTAGGGGCTCCAGTTTCGGGACCTCCAAGCGCTGCGCGACCTGCAATGGCACCGGGGTCCAGACCAAGGGCAGCACGCTGACGGTCAAGGTCCCGCCTGCTGCTGAACACGGGCAGCTGCTGCGCCTCAAGGGCATGGGACACGAGCACCCTGAGGGAGAGTCCGGGGACCTGCTAATCACGCTCAGGCTCGACGCCGACGAGGGACGTCGCTGGGAGGACGGTAGGCTCATCCAGGAGGTGACCGTACCTCTCACGACCCTGCTTCTAGGAGGTAAGGTTAGGATCAGGACGCCTGCAGGAAAGAGAGTACAGATCGACGTGCCAGAGAGAACCCGCATCGGTGACCGAAGGAGGCTGCAGGGACACGGTCACGCCGGAGGGCCGCTCGACATCGAGTTCTCTATCGCCGAGCCAGACAAACTCAGCAAGTCCCAACGAGGGGCACTCGAGAGGCTTAGGGACAGTGGTCTGTGAGTCATACGCAATCAGTGAAATACCATTCTCACACGGGGCCGCGCTATGAGGGACTTCGCCCGTGTCGCGGACTTCCTTGTCCCTAGGAGTCGGCAGTCCCATCCCTTAGTTCTCGTCATCACTCTGCTGATGCTCCCCGGGCTATCAGCTGCATTCAGCCCAATCGATATCGAGTCCTACGACCTAGAGTCGCCGGAGCTCGAAGCCAACGATGTCCTCCTGGAGGAATTCTCCTCAGCCGGTGGAATCGAGGCCTTTGGAATATACCTGCGGGACCCGAATTACTTTGGCGAGCCTAACTCCGATGTCGTGATGATAGCCGATTACACCGGTGACGGACTAGGTGTGACCGACCCCGTGGGAGGAATACTCAACCTCACCGTGCTGAGAGAAATTGACGCCAAGGCCGAGTACCTGAGGCAGCACGAGATCTCCGAATTCTATCTCTCGTTCGCATCCGAGATTACCGGCGAGCCTGTGGTGGGCATACTTGACCTCGCAACTGACTTCAGGGCATTCATGTCGGGTCAATCAGCCTTGACTAGCCCTAGAATCGACCCCGAGACCCTGACCATGGCCCCTCCGTCAACCGACTGGGCCGACTGCGGCGTCCTCGAGTGCCTGTCATTCGACGACGAGAACCTCACTCAGGCCCACATCGACTTAGCTGCACACAGGTTGGCCAATTACAGCTCAGGCGCCTTTCTCAGACTCCTGTCTCAGGATCGTGGATTCACCCCAGACCAATCAAGCCCTGTGTTCGGACCTTACGACCACCAACTCCTCGCGGATGGGACCATCACTGCGGAGGAATGGGGCCCCGGGCGATGGTCAGCGTCTTCTGCATGGCTGCTCATCAACTTCGAAAGAGAGGCCATGCAGAGCAACGGTTGGTCATTCTCATGGTTGAACTCCAGTTCGGATTTCGGATATGAGTGGAACGGAGTCACACTTGAGACCAAACCAATCCACAACTCGGTCGAGCAATGCCGTGAGAGAGCTCTGGCGAGCGAGGAGCGCTGCTCAATGGAATGGCTCTATCTGGCCCTCGAGGAGGACCTGAGAGACACTGATGACATGGTCGTCACTCTGATGCTAGCCGAGGGCGTCAACGTCGAAATAAACCGCGAGCTGCTGTCGAGCGCCTATCTGATCGCGATAATGGCGTTGGTGATTACCATACTGCTGTGGCTCAGTCTCAGGAGAGTGTCCGATGTGGCCATCGTGTCAGTTGGCCTGATTCTGTCGTTGATCTGGATGCAGGGTCTGATCGGATGGACGATTATCTTGGGACAGAGATACGGGATGGAAGTGATATTCCGCTCACAGTTCTCCAATCTCCTGCCGATTCTGGTTCTGGCTCTGGGCATAGACGACAGCCTGCACGCGCTGCACAGATACAAGGAGGAGAGGAGAGGGGGAGCCAATCCCGAGCAGGCTGCTCACACCGCTGTCACCAGAGTCGGCCGTGCTATCCTGCTGACCTCAACGACCACGATAGTCGCATTCATGGCCAACATGACTTCGAACATTGCCGCCCTGCGCTCCTTTGGCATAGAGGCCGGTCTCGGAGTGCTGTCCGCATTCGTCCTCACAGGCCTTTGGGTCCCTCTGGTCCGCTACGACTTCGACCAATGGCTGGGGTCAAAAGGGAAGTTGCAGGATGAGAATGAGGGTCTGGTGCACATGATACCTAAGGCGTGGCTGTCCGCAGTCACGACCAATTCAGCGAGATATGCTCCAGTGGTCGCCGTGCTGACTATCTTGATCACCGCGATGGCCGTTCCGCTGATGCTCTCTTTGGAGGGAGATTTCCAGGTCGAGGATTTCATCGAGGTCGAATCCGACCTAGCGATGGGAATCAGTCTGGTCAACGAGCGCTTCAGCGACGAGGGCGAACCCGCCTCCATATTGGTCGAGGGCGACATGGCGAATCCCAAGGTGATAGCCGCCTTCGGAGAGCTCCGTATCAACGTGAACTCGCACGGACCGGAGGACCCGGACCAGATTTCTAGCCTTCCGACGGGAGAGGTCGAGCTGCGCGCCGTGGACGGGATACTAACCTTCACCAAGGCCGCGATGGCATGGAATGTCACCCCCTTCGTCGAGGCGGGTTGGGACCCATCCACAGATGACGGGGGTGTCGGCTGCAACAAGGACATCCTAGGCCTGCCTTCGCTGGATGACAGGGAGTGCCTGATATTCCTATATGGCTTCGTGCTGACCCGTGGAATCCCAGAGAGTGGCGGCTACCCCGCAATGCCACCTTCCATAGTCGCCGAGTTTATCCAAGCAGCCGAGGAGTTGGACTACGAAAGCCCATGGCTCACTGTTTTCGGTGAGACCCCGCACTACCCTCGTGCCTCGATTAGCTTCGGCATCTCCAGCCCCGAGCAGTTCGCTTTGGTTGGGCCTACCCTAACTCAACTAGAGGGGGACATGGCACCATTACAGGAGCTCGCGCGGAGTCCTCTCAGGGAGCGCGGAGAGATTTCCTCGGCCGACGAGGAGTATCCGGTCACTTGGGCGATCCCGACCGGCGAGCCGGTCATCAGGTTCGTCGCCGCTGACTCGATGCAGGACGAGATGCAGGACACCCTGCTTCTGGGCGTGGTGCTCTGCACAATCACCCTGTGGTGGGGCTTCCGGGAGGAGACCTCGGCGAGGCAGAGATGGGAGGAGGGGATGCAGGACCGCGCTGAGTTCGCTCGCAGAGTGGGGTTGACAATCTTAGTTACCGGAGTGATTACCTATTTCCTGTTGGGAACAGGTTACGCAGTCTTCTTTACAGTCCTCGCTCTTGTCCTCTCCATCCTCTGGGGCACCCTGCCTTTCTTCATCGCTACAGTGACCACCGGCCCCATCTTAGTCGTAATTGTCTGGCTGTATGCGTTGATTGAACTGGCCGGCTACGGGCTCAACATGGTCACCGTTGCAATCGCAGCAATGTCTCTCGGAGTGGGTATAGACTACGTCATACACGTCATCGAGAGGTACCGCGAGGAGCGTGAGAAGGGGGCGACGCCCCACCTCTCACTGGCAGCCGTTGGCAGCGCTTCGGGTATCGCGCTGTTCGGCTCCGCAGTATCGGACATCTCCGGATTCATGGTGATCAACCAGTCAAAGATGGGCTTCTTCTCGACCTTCGGGTTGTTCTGCGCCATCATGATCGCTCTCTCGCTTCTGGCCAGCATGATTCTCGCCCCCGCTGTGCTCGGACTGCTCCACCGGAAGTCGCTGACCCCCATGGGCCCATCGTAGCCACCGGGCACCCAATAATCCTGCCAAATCAATAGTTGAGCTTGTGACCAGTGGTCTTGTCCACGCCCTCGGGGATGCCTCCCTCTTCGCTGTCGCCAGTTGACAGGGTGCCCGTAGGCTCGAACATCAGAATCGATGCGCCGGGCGAGAATGGCCTATGAGAAACTCCCTTGGGAACCACGTAGGCATCACCCTCTTGCAGCCTCACGACCCGCTCATCGCCATCGTCACTGCGCATTGCGATGTTGAACTCCCCTCCGAGAACGAGAAAGAACTCGTCAGTGTCATCGTGCGCATGCCACACGTGCTCGCCCTCGACATGCGCGATACGGACGTCGTAGTCATTTATCTGCGCAATGATGTGCGGGCTCCAGAGTGCATGGAATGATGAAAGGGCCTCTGAGAGATTTACTGGCCCCTGTTCCATTTCCTCAGTCCATAAGTGACTCGTGATGGTTCGGTACGAAGGTCTGCTCGGACATCGGCGGGCGTACGTAGCCCTTGGCTTTCTTGCGCTTGGGTAGCTTGATTGGTGGCGGCGTCAGGTCCTCGTGCGGGATCATCGATAGGAAATGGCTGATGCAGTTGAGGTGGGCGTGACGCTTGATTTCCGAGTTGACCACGTACCAGGGGGCCTGCTTGGTGTCGGTGTGCGCGAACATGATGTCCTTCGCTTCCGAATAGTCCTCCCACCGGGTCAGTGACTCGAGGTCCATCGGGCTCAGCTTCCATCGCTTGTGAGGCTCGTCTAGTCTAGCCTTGAATCTCTTGAGCTGCTCATCGTCTGACACTGAGAACCAGTACTTGAGTAGGATCGTCCCTGACCTAATCAGCATCCTCTCAAAATTCGGGCAGGATCGCATGAAGTCGCGAAACTCATCTTCAGTGCAGAAGCCCATCACGCGCTCCACTCCGGAGCGGTTGTACCAACTGCGATCGAACAGCACAATCTCCCCGGCCGCTGGCAGGTGGTTGACGTAGCGCTGGAAGTACCACTCGGTCTTCTGCCTCTCAGTTGGTGCTGGCAGCGCGGCGACCCGCGCGACGCGCGGGTTCAGGTATTGGGTTATGCGCTTGATGACGCCGCCCTTGCCCGCTGCGTCGCGGCCCTCGAAGATTACGACGACCTTGAGCCCCTCCGCCTTGACCCACTCCTGCAGTTTGATTAGGTCGAGCTGGAGCTTGAAGAGCTCCTCATTGTACTTCTTCTTGCCAATTCTATCGAGTTTCCCGTCTTCGCCGTCGCCCATGATAACCAACCCCCGATTGCCGACAACGACAAAAGGGCTGTGGTTGGATACGAAGTCCTTCCCGAGGGTCCCGACCATCCATGCTCAGAGTTTCGAGACTAGGTCGTGCAATGCGGCTTGAGGGTCGTCTGCCTTGGTGACTCCGCTGGCAAGAAGCACCCCTGAGGTCCCCAAATCGATGGCTTTGGCGACATCGGCCCCGGTCTTCACCCCTGCACCGCATAGGATCCCAACGGCTTGGGAGACCTCCCTGACGGCCGCTGCGGCGCCGCTGACGATGCTCGGATCCGCGCTCGTCACCGAGACGTCCCCGCCAATCAGCTCGGGGGGTTCGATAGCAACGAAGGTCGGCTCGAGCGCGGCCAGCGCCCTCGCCTCATCGATATCGGCGGCGCAAGCGCACACGCTGAAGCCATCTGGGACCTGCTCGAGCAATGCAGCCACGTGCTCGTGGCTGACCTTGTGCTCGGCGTGGTTGATCAGCGTGCCTGAAGCGCCACGCTCGATGGCTGTGGCTGGGTGGGTCCAACCGGTGTTCGAGCCGAACTGGATGGGATCTAAGTGCTGGCACCAGACCTCGATTGCCGGAGCCGCTGCCACAACGGCAGCGAGGTCAATGGAAGAAACGGCAGCCACCAGCCTCGCCTCAGTCTCGATACCAGCCATGGCTCGTGCCAGAGCCTCTGCGGAGGCACCATGCGCGCTCTGGTATGTCTTGAAATTGACAACGACGATGCAGTCACTCACGACACCGCGAGCCGTCAGACCCCTTTGACGGTGACGGGGCTTTGGCAAGTGACTCAGGTGAACACGCTCTTCCTATGGAATGACCCCTTGGGCATCAGGCCGGCCTGCTTGGCGGCCTGGACGTAGCTCTTCCCATCCTTACCGCGCCCGTACATGACCTCGCCCGGGCTGACCTTCCAGTTCCATTGCTGCTGAAAGACCTCCGCATCCCCCTTGTTCTTGCACAGCCTCTTGGGGACAGCGTGGTACATGGCCAGCACGTTCTTTCCTGCTCGGAAGTACTTCCCGACGACTTCTGGGAGGATATTGCTCAGCCAGGTCTCACTGACCATCCTTACCTCCCTTGAGATGATGTAGCGAGGGTTTTCCAGGGGCCCCAGTACCTCTTGCATCGCCTCGGCGAAAATCGTAGACTCCTTCTCCGTGCTGTCTTCGAGGTAAGACCTCATCCAACCCCCACCGCGGCTTCCACCCGCAATCCTGGCCTTGGGCCCTAGTTCGCCCAGTGCCTGTAGTGAGCAAGCCACTGCGTCTGCTATTGCGAGCACTAGGGACTCGTCCGACCACTCCGCCAAACCTATCCTCTTCATTGGCGGGAAGCCTCCTCCGAACCCCCCCTTTACCTCTATCGCCTCTCTCGATACAGCGTCGAACGGCTCCCCTATCTTCCATAGATCTCGTGTGCGCGGACGGTCCCTAGCTCGCCTGATCATCTCCTCGTTGAACACGTCCATGGTCTCCGAGACACCCTCTGGCTTCACTTCGGTGAACGCCGCGTGGACGTGGCCCACGCCTTTCTCTATCGCCCCGTCATCGCAGACCCCGTACAACTGCTTGTGCTTCTTCTTGAAACGGTGGTAGTCGTCGAAGCCCTTGTTGAACTCCTCTGCGAGGCAAACTATGTCCCAGTTGTTAGCAACCTTCTCGGGCCAGAGCTTGTCTAGCCTGAACGACCTGCCCCTGAGCTGGTTGATGCTCATGCTCGTGGTAACCGTGGTCAGGTCGACCAGCACGTTGATTCTACTTGCGTCCCAGCCCTCCCCCAGAAGCCCCCTCGTGCCGACTAGGCACTTGGTGACCCCCTCTTGGAACATCTCCGTAATCATCATCGTGTAGTATCTGGGCAGCCAGTCCTTGCCCCTGCCCCTAATCTCGAAGTAGCCCCCTCTCTCTACGTAGTCGAACTTGATATCCAGTTGCCGCTCCGTTGCCCACTCCTCGAACTTCGGGAAGATACGATCTAGGAGGTCGTCGTCCACCAGCACTGTGGTCCCGGTCATCAGAACCGGGTCGAGTCTGTCAGTAGCCTCGGCACCTAGGACGGCCCGGAAGGCGGCCACTGCTCCTCCGGCCTCGTCGTCGAGCACCCCCTTGACCAGTGCGGTTGCCGAAGTCTTCTCGAAGTCGGTGATTATGACCGCGCGGACGTCCGTCCCGAGAGCCTGCATCTCTGCGGCGAGTATCTCCCTGAGCGCACCGTACTTCGCGGACGCGTAAGCCATGACCCTGCCGACTGGCGATGCGCAGGCCCTCGCCCCACCCTCGGTAATCTGAACGCCGAGCATCCTCAATTTCTCCTTTGCCTCCTCAGCGAGGGCGTGGTCCTCCTTGCTCTCAGAGCGTATCAGTCCGTTCCTGATATAGCGGTCGAGCACAGTCATCACTGTGTCCATGCTACTCCCCGTGGCGACCAGCTCGTTTTCAGGTGCTGGGACTCCAAGGGGAAGGCTCAGCCCTCCAGTGGCCAGATAGGCTCTCGCTGCATCAGCTAGGCGCGGGTCCCTCCTTCTGAACGAGTCCCAGTCCTTCGCCGCGCCGGCTGGCAGCGTGAGACCATCCAGCACCCTTGCGAGCCAAACCTCCAGTTGAGGGGTTCGCCCCTCCCTGTTTCCTTCAGGCCCCCTCCTCAGTTCTCCTAGTAGGTCCTTGAAGTCCTCGTCAACATTTGCGATGTACCGCAGCTCGTCTGGCGAGGGTCGCACGAAGTAGGCGAGGTCTTGGTAGGGGGATAGGTTGCTGTCCCTGACCAGCGCGGGCACCGGGACCTCGTAGTCCACCTCTCCGAACAGGTCGAGGTACCGGTCCATTGAGGCCTCGTTGTCTTCGTCAGGGGGGGTCGCTGTGAGCCCCAGTACGATTGGGTTTCCCAAGAACTCCCTTGCCTCGATCAGCACCTTGCCCCAGTGCTCCATGAGGTGGTGGCACTCGTCTAGGATAATCAGCCCGATGCCGACTTCGGACAGCCGCATCAGGTTCGTCTTAGCGGACTCGTGAAGGGTCCACATGGCGTTGCCGTGGTTTGCGAAGTCGTCCCTCACCTTCTTGCGGTAGTGGCCCAGCCTATCCGAGTGGTAGTCCGGATTCTTATCCTCCAGATCGGCGATCCAAGCCAGCGCGCTCTCCCGATCCTCAGCCTCCACCGAACCATCCGCCTCGTCTAGCGTCATCAGCTTCGAGATCCAAAGCTCTAGGGCCGCCTCGTCCATACTCTCTCCTCCCCGCTTGGGCAAGGTGACCGACTGGTAGGTCAGAGAGGTCAGTATCCCGGGATTCTTCGGGTCGGTGCCAATCTGATCCTCGCGTCCATCCAAGTGGAAGAGTTCCTTTGCCCGGGCGACCCACTGGGCTTGGATGGCCGAGTTGGGACTTAGGACCAGCGTTGGCAGCCTGACAAGGTCCGACCAGACGTAGAGGCCAAGAACGGTCTTGCCCGAGCCGGGCGGAGCTACTATCAGCAACTCCTTCGATTCGGACTCGAGTTCTCTCTCTATGATGCTCGATGACACTACTTGTGATGGTCTGAGGACCCCCGAGAATCCTATTTTTCCGAAGTCTGCACCCATTACACCGACTCAATCTGTTCCAAGCACATGGCTCACTATTTCGCCGAACAACTTCTCCCCGTCAGGAATATTAGCGCCCAACCCGATTAAGCACCCGTCAATGCTGCATCCAGACCCAATTGTTGCTCCCTCGAGAATTACGGAGTCACGAATCGTCGCTCCCTCGGCTATCTCCGCACCAGCACCGACAGCGCTCCTATGTACATCACCGGCGTTGCTGGAGCCCTCGCCGAACCACGAGTCACCCTCAATCATCCCGCTGCTGAAGCACCCATTGGCTATGCAGACCTGCGCTGCTTCGATGTAGGAGTCAGAGGTGCCGGCATCGACGAACCACCCCTCGAACGGGAACCCATTGAGGCCACCAATCTCTGCGAGGTCCTCGTAGACGTCCCGTTCGATGCTGTGAGCTCCTTCGGGCATGAGCTTGAAGATATCAGGCTCTAGGATGTAGGTCCCTGCATTGATGAGATTCGAGTAGGCCTCCCCCTTGGGCGGTTTTTCCTGGAAGCGACTTATCTTGCCTTCTTCATGGTCGAAGTCAGCGACTCCGAACCTCGATGGATCCTCTACCTCCCAGAGCGAGATTGTCGCAATTCCCTCGTTCGTGTTGTGAACCTCAAGCATCTCCTCGACTCGAAGGCTTGTAATCAGGTCGCCGTTGATTACGCAGAAGGTCCCCCCGGCCAGATAATCCTTGCAGTTCGCTATGGCACCCCCAGTTCCGAGCGGCCCAGTTTCCTCCACGATCACCATCTCGTATGGCAGGCTCAGCGTTGAGAAGTACTCACGCATTTGTTCTACCCCGTAACCAGCGGCAATCAGGACTCTGTCGACTAGGGACTCGGGTAGGACCGCCACGACGTGCTCAATCATCGACTTGTCAAGAATCGGGAGCAGGGGCTTAGGCATACTGTCCGTCCACGGCCGAAGCCTGGTTCCGAACCCACCTGCGAGTACGATCACATCCATGGTAAGACGGATGTAGTCCCCCCTTTCATCACTTCGCGATTTTCGTCAGGGAACTGACCGGGCGCATCGTTCAAGGATGTGGTGCGAGTGGCCGAGGCGCATGAACATCCACGAGTACCAGGCCAAGTCCCTGTTCAGGGAAGCAGGGGTCGCAGTCCAGGAAGGAGTGCACTGCACCACCGTCGAGCAGGCGCTCGCGGCCTATGACTCGCTCGGCTCGCGAACGGTCGCCGTCAAGAGCCAGATACATGCCGGCGGGCGTGGCAAGGGCAACCTGTACTGCCCCGACTTGGGGGATCTGGTCATGGAGGGCGGGGTGAAAGTAGCATCCTCCCGCGAGGACGTCGAGGAGTACGCCTCGAACATCCTCGGGCACAAGCTGGTGACCAAACAGACCGGCCCATCCGGCAAGCTCGTCAGCAACCTCTACGTCGAGGCCGGCTGCGCCATCTCGCACGAGTACTATCTGGCCCTGCTCATCGACCGCGAAAAGGCCTCGATTCTCATCATGGTTTCCACCGAAGGTGGCGTGGACATCGAGGAGGTTGCCGAAACCTCTCCCGAGGCCATCCACAAGGCTTGGGTTGACCCGTTGGATGGTCTTCAGGACGAGCAGAAGAGCACGCTGGCAAACTCATTGGGTCTTTCGGGCCCGGCACACGCCTCCTTCGTCGAGATGATCGGGTCGCTCGCATCGTTATTCGTCGACAGGGACTGCTCAATGATCGAGATCAATCCGCTGGTCAGGACCGAGGACGGCACGATGGTCGCTCTCGACGCGAAGATTAGCTTCGATGACAACGCCTCCTTCAGGCATCCTTGGCGCACCGATTTGCATGACCTCTCGGAGGAGTCCGACATCGAGATCCGAGCACACGAGCACGGACTCTCGTACGTCGATCTGGAAGGAAACATAGGCTGCTTGGTCAACGGCGCCGGCCTCGCTATGGCCACGATGGATGTCATCAAGCTCTACGGCGGCGAGCCGGCGAACTTCCTCGACATCGGCGGCGGAGCGGACCGCGAATCTATCACCGCCGCCTTCGGAATCATTCTCGAGGATCCCCGTCTGGATGGGATCCTAGTCAACGTCTTCGGCGGCATCATCCGATGCGACATGGTCGCTCGCAGCATCATCGAGGCGTCCAATGAAATTGGCCTCAACGTCCCCCTCGTAGTTCGCTTCTCGGGCACAAATCACTCGGAGGGTAAACAAATCCTCGACGACTGCGACTTGGACGTCGTTACAGTAAGCACCCTCTCGGAGGCGGGAGCGGCAATCGTCAAGCTCATCGGAGGCGCGTCCCAATGAGCATCTGGATCCACGAGAACAGCAAGGTCCTAGTGCAGGGCATCACGGGCAGCCAGGGGACGTTCCACGCCATCAGGATGATCGAGTACGGCACGGACATCGTCGGAGGAGTCACACCGGGAAAGGGCGGCCAGTCGGTCGACCTCCCGGGACGCTCGGTCCCCGTCTACGACACCATGTCCGAGGCAATCTCCGAGACCGGTGCAGAGGCCAGCGTCATCTACGTGCCTGCCAGGTTCGCCGCTTCTGCTATCACGGAGGCCGCCGACGCCTTCCACGAACTCAACGGCGGTGGCTTGGTCATCTGTATCAGCGAGGGTATCCCCACTCTAGACATGGTGCGAGTGGTTGCTCACATCGATCAGAGGCCCGGAGTCAGGCTCATCGGACCTAACTGCCCTGGCATCATCAGCCCCGGTGAGGGCGGTGGCTGCAAGGTTGGCATCATGCCCGGATACATCCACGCTAAGGGGCGCATCGGCATCATCTCTAGGTCTGGCACGCTCACCTACGAGGCGGTGGCCCAGACGATGGGTGTGGGCGAGGGCCAGACCACCTGCATCGGAATTGGCGGCGACCCGGTTACCGGGACTGGTTTCATCGACTGCCTTGCTGCTTTCGAGCAGGACTCAGAGACAGAGGCCGTTGTTATGATTGGAGAGATTGGAGGCACGGCTGAAGAGGATGCCGCCCTGTGGGCCGCTGACAATTTCTCCAAGCCACTCATCGGCTTCGTAGCTGGGGCCACTGCCCCCCCCGGCAAGAGGATGGGTCACGCTGGTGCAATTATCTCAGGCGGGAAAGGGACGGCTGAGGAGAAGTTCGCTGCCTTCGAGGCAGCTGGTATACATATCGCGAGGGACCCTTCGAAAATCGGAGAGGTCCTGCTTGGCGTGCTGGTCGAAGCGGGCCTGCGAGAGTCTTAGGAGTGAGCCACCCGCGTGGCCGAGGTAGTGGTTTCATGCCCGAGCTGTTAGACCCCGAACTTGACTCGATTCTGGAAGGAACATCGCGCTCGCTCTAC